>Ga0247727_10000280_pt1 | contig 122036 bp, 122 predicted proteins | sample WisWelCaveWW1625_FD_202498 | JGI IMG/M metagenome (GOLD analysis project Ga0247727, IMG submission 202498) | Biofilm microbial communities from Wishing Well Cave, Virginia, United States - WW16-25 | ecosystem: Environmental > Aquatic > Deep subsurface > Groundwater > Cave microbial mat...
CGGTCGCCTGCGCGATCCTGGCGCTGGATGCGATCAGGACGCGGGCGCCGGCCAGCTCGACCAGGTCGCGCGCTCGTTGTGGAGGGTCGAGAACGTCGAGTGGCGCGAACGCGGCGCCTGCCTCGAGCACCCCGAGCACGGAGGCGACCGCGGTGGCGCCAGGATCGACGAGGAGCGCGACGCGCTCCTCGTGCCCGACCTCGAGGGCTGTGAGGGCCTGAGCGACCGCGGTCGCTCGTTGCGCGAGCGCTGTATAAGTCAGGCGGGAATCACCGTCGGCGATCGCCACACAGTCGCCGTGACGCGCGACCGTGCCGGCGAAGCACGCGGTGATCGACTGCTCGACGGCGTCCTCCGGAACCGGGAAGTGCTGCACCGCTCCGCAGCGGTGCGGCTTCGGTCGTCTTGCCACACCCATAGTCCTAGTGTGCGACGGCGGCCACGGCCGCGTGGGCCTGCCGGGCCGCCTCGTCTACCGGGAGCGCCCAGAAGCGGTCGGGCTCGGAGAAGATCTCCACGTCGAGAAAGCCGTCCCACCCGGACAGCGCCAGCGCCTGGACGAGCTCCTTCGTGTGTGACAAGCCCTCACCTGGGAGCACGCGGTCCGTGCGGTCGTCCTCGGCGGGCCAGTCGGCGACGTGGACCCCGGCAATCCGGTAGGAGGCGCGACCGACGAAGTCCCACACCGCCGGGTCGTCCCACACGTGGTACAGGTCGAGCAGGAGCCCGACATCGCCGAGGCCCGCTTCGTCGAGCAGGTCGACTGCGTCCAGGATCGAGTTGACGAACGACGTCGTCTCGCGTTGGGAGCGGTGGATCGGCTCGAAGGCGAGGGCTACGCCTACCTCACGGGCAGCTGCCGCGGCGCATTGCAAACCTTCCACGACGATCGAGATCCCTTCGCTCTCCGGGCGCCGGCCGAGCGGCCCCGAGTTGCAGAGGACGCACTCAGGCTCGTACGCGGCGAGGCGTCGGATCGATGCGCACATCGCTTCGAGACGCTCCGCGGGGTCGGGCGGGCCTTCCAGTCCGGGAATCGCGAGCGGCAGGAACGACGGCACCGCCGGCACGCAGTTCGTCACGACGAGTCCGGCCCCGCGAAGCAGCGCGCGATTCGCCTCGTCGTCCGCGGGGAGCTTGAACTCCCAGATGCCGATGCCGTCGAAGCCCGCGGCAGCGTAGGCGGCGACGTCGTCGGCGAACGACGCCCCTACCGTCGAGATCTCGCTGAGCGACAGTCTCACGAGCGTCTTGGAATCTTTGCAAGAAGCCGACGGTGTAGCGGGTCCTTCGTGAGCTCGCTGGCGACGAGCAGGCCGGAGCCGCCGCCGAGCCCCGGGCCGGGATGGGTGCTGGCGCCGATGTGCCACAGGCCATCGACGGCGGTGCCATGCCCGGGCGCCTCGGCGAGAGGCCGCCACAGGAGGTTCTGGTCGAGCGCACACGAGCCGCCATAGATGTCGCCTCCGACGAGGTTGCAGTTGAGCGCCTCGATGTCGGCGGGTGAGAGGACGACACGCTTCAGAATCGAGCCTGCGAGGTTGGGGATCGTCTCGCCGAGCCGCGTCACGATGCGATCGGCATAGGCCTCACGGAGCTCGTTCGTCCAGCTGCCGTCCCCGACGTCGATGGCGCCGACGGCGTCGCCCTTGACCCGCCCTGCAGGGAGCTCCTGCAGCTGGATCCAGAGGATCGACTTGCCGTCGGGCGCGCGTGAGGGATCGAGAGCGCACGGCTGGCCGCAGACGATCGTCGCCTCCGCGGGGAGCAGGCCCCGCTCCGCCTCGTTGACGGCGCGCGAGACGCCGTCGAGGCCGGGGGTGACATGGACGATCGGTGAGCGGGCGAGGTCCTCGGCGCGGTCGCCGGCCCAGCGCGGGGGTGCATCGAGCGCGACGTGGATCTGCATCTCGGCTCGGCCATAGCGGTAGCGTCGAGCGGCGGCGCCGACGGCCGCGGGTGCCTCGTTGTCGGTGAGGAGTCGTCCGTAGAGCTGGGTGGGCGTCACGCTCGCGACGACCGCGCGGGACGCGGGCACGATCTCGCCGCCCGCGAGACGCAACCCGGTTGCCCGCCCGCCTGCGACGAGGATCCGCTCGACGTCAGCGCCGGCACGCACGTCACCGCCCGCGTCGCGCACGATCCCGGCGAGCCCGTCGACGAGCGCGCGACCGCCGCCGCGCGGCACGGGCATGCCGCCGAGTTGCAGTGCAGCGGCGATCACCTGCGTCATGAAGCCGGAGGTCGCCTGGTCGGGGCCGAGGCCGGTGTGGAGCACCCATGGCGCCAGCAGCCCGTGTGCGGCTTCCGATTGGAACGTGGCCGTCACCCAGTCGCGACAGGTGACGAGGGTGCCGCCGGCAAACTCGAGCAGCCCGCGGCGGCCGAGGCGCCGGAGCGCGGTGCGGCCCAGCCCGAGGCCGGCGCTCGACCAGAGCTCGGTGCCGAGCAGGCCGAAGGAGAGGTCTGCATTCGCCATGAACCCGTTGAAGAACTCCTCCCAGGCGGCGCCGTCCCCCTGCGCGTGGCGGTCCAGCTCCGTGACGTTCCGGTCGAGCGACGTGTGGATGAACGAGGCGGACCCGTCGGGGAACGCGGTTGCGGTCGGAAGATCGGTGTTCAGGTACTCGAGGCCACGGCGGTCGAGCTCGTCCTTCAGCTCGGCGTAGGCGCCGCCGCCCGTCCACAGCGGGTGCCAGGAGGCGAGCACCTCGTGCGTGAAGCCGGGCAGCGTGAGGTCGTCTGAGGTGTAGATGCAGCCGCCGAGCCGCTCCTCGCGCTCGAGCACGCACACGCGCCAGCCGCGCTGGGACAGAAGCGCCGCGCCTGCGAGGGAGTTGATCCCCGAGCCGACGAAGACCGCGTCGTACGCTGGCACGCCGCGACTCTACCCCGTCGCGGATCTCGGCCCGTCTCAACGCATCTCTTCCGCCACCGTTACGGCGATCGCGCCGCCCCGCACGTGTCGCACACAAGAACACCGTCGTCGTACGTCCCCACGTAGACGCTGCGCCCGCTTGCGTCGACCGCGAGCGCGTCGAAGCTGTAGGGGGTGTTCGCGCTGTTCCGCCCGGTTGCGCTCGCGACGACGACCCAATGTGCTCCTCCGTTCGTGCTCTTCAGGAGCCAGGCGCGGTAGGCGACGTGATCGGTGACGCTGACGTAGAGCGTGCCACCGCGGCTCGGATCCACCGCGATGGCGTCGATGGCAGCATCGTCGAGGTCGGCTCCCTCGGCGGCGAGGCTCACGCTCTCCCATGTCCTCCCGCCGTCGCGGCTTCTGTCGAGGAACCCACCGTCAGTGATGTAGAGGGCCCCCTTCGCGGCATCGAGCGCCACCCACTGGAAAGGGGGGGACAGCAGGAAGAGGGAGCGGTTCCAACCCGTGTGCTGCCAACTCGTAGCACCGTCAGTCGATCTGAAGAGGCCGACATCCGTTGCGGCGTACAACGTCTCCGGCGTGCGTCCATCGACGACGATCTGCACGACGTATTCGGGCGCTCGGTTCGAATCCCGCGCGAGACCGCGGTCGGCGCGAGCCCAGCGTGCCCCACCGTCGACGCTCTTGAAGAAGGTGGCACCCTCCCCGGTGAAGCCGCCGGCATAGACGACGTCGGGGCGGGCCGGATCGATCGCGACCGCCATCACGCTCGTGTCGCCAAGCCCATTGCTCGCGCGCGCCCAGCTCTTTCCGCGATCAGGGCTCCTCCACAGGCGATGGTTGGAGTTCACGATGTACAGAACGCTCCCGTTCACCGGATCGACGGCGATCGCTTCCGCGTCCTGACCGATCGGTTTCCACTCCTTCCCCGCGTCGATGGTCACGAACAGCCCCTCATCCCGCGCTGGACGATCGCCGGCGATGTAGGCAACGTCGGGCCGGCGTGGATCGACGGTGATCGCGTTGACCTCGACGTCGAGCGGCCCGTTCGACCGAAGCCCGGTGACGTCCGATCGACCCCCGCATCCGCCGAGAGCGCCCGTTGATACGACCGCGAGGGTGGCCGTCATCCCGATCGAGAGAGCCCGGTGTCTCGCGGCGCAGGTTTCCGGTCTGGTTGCCGACATCCGAGCCTCCGTCGCGTTCGGACGGTGAAGATGCCCCCGATCGTCACCGGCTCGTCTCACACGGCGCTCACACGCCGCTCTTCTCCCGCTCGAGAACGCGCCAGCCGCGCTACGAGAGAAGCGCTGCGCCGGCGCGGGAGTTGACCCCCGAGCCGACGAAGACCGCGTCGTAGCCCACGATCGCGACTCTAGGCTAGGACTCGACGAACGGGATCGGGTGAGGCACGGCCGCGACGGGGCCGGCGGGAGTCTGCAGCACGAAGGCGGGCGAGTCCGCGACCGCGGCGTCGACGAGGGCGATCGCGATGTTGCGCGCGAGGGCGTACGACCAGACGGCCCAACGCACGGCACCGGCGGCCCGGCCGTCCTCGAGCGTCAGCGGCCAGAAATCCTCGAGCCACGGCACCGGCTCGCCGTCGGCCACCAGCCCGATGGTGCGGCGGGCTGGTCCCTCCCCCCGAACCCGCACGAGCGCTTCACGGCCGACGAAGGCCCGGCGGTCGAGGTCGAGCATCGCCTCCAGACCCGCCTCGATCGGGTTCATGCCGGAGTTCACCCGATACTGCGTGTCGGTGATCCCCTGCTCCACCGCGCGGATCACGTTCGGCCCGGTCACCAGCAAGCCATGCGCGGAGCCGGCCGCGACGATCGCATCCCAGATCTCCACGGCGCGGTCGCTGCCGAGCGGGTAGACCTCGAACCCGGGCTCCTTGCTCCACCCGGTGGCCGAGATCACCGCAGGCACGCCGGCGACCGTCGCCTCGACGCATCGAAACCGCGGCAGCGCCCCGAGGTCGACCTCGGTCAGCGGATCGAGCACGTCGACGGCGAGCGGGCCTTGCACCTGCAGCGGAGGAACGTCGGCCTCGGCCACCTGCACGTCGAACCCGGCGGCCCGCGCCAGACCGTGCGCCCACAGCTCGAGATCGACGTCGCCGTGCGAGAACCAGACGGCGTCCTCCCACGGGCGCAGGACGACACAGTCGGCCATGATCTCGCCGGCCTCGTCGCAGACCGGCGTGTACCGGCAGCCACCGACCGGCAGGTCGTCCAGCCGGCGCGGGCTGAGGTAGTCGGCGAAGAAAAGCGCGTCCGGCCCACGCAGCTCCGCCTGCCGCTCGGCGCCCACGTCCCACAGCGTCACCCGCTCGACCAGCGCGTCGTAGTCCTCGCGCGGGTTGCGGCCGTAGTCGAGCGGCATGTAGGTGTGGTTGTAGACCATGAACTCGATCGCGCCCTGCGCGACCGTGCGGTCGAAGTAGGGGGAGCGGCGGACCGTGTAATGCAGCCGCTGCCTGGCTGACAGCGGCTGTCGAGTCACGGCTGGAGGCCCCGCGTGTCGAAGTACTCGGTCAGGCGGATGATCTTTCCGTCTCGCATCTCGACGATCATCGCGAACTCGAAGTCGAACCGGCCCTCGCCGTTCGCCAGCTCGCAGAGGAAGCTCGCCTCGCAGATCGCGCTCTCGCCGGCTTCGGCAATCAGCCTCACCGGGATCCGCAGGTTCCGGATCTCCTCCATCGCCGGCGCCACGGCGTCGCGGATCGCCTCGGGCCCGACGACCGCTTCGGGAAACAGCGGATCCTCGTAGCGACCATCCGCCGCGAAGAGCGCGGCGACCGCGTCAGCGTCGAACCGCTCCCATGCGTCAAGCACAGCCCTTGTCGCCTCGCTGGGCGTCATCGCTCCCTCCCTCGTTCGCGGCGACCGATTCTTCGGCGCTCCACCGTTGCTGTCAAGGGTGCGGACTGCACCGGCTCGTGTGAGTCAGGCGGGAGGGAGCCAGCCCAACCAGCGCTTCGGCTCTCGGTCGTGCGTCAGTCGCAGCAGCGGTCACGCTCGTCCGGGACGCGCGAGATAGATGTCGTTCCCGGACCCCACGAACACGAGCCAGCGGCCGTCTGGTGACCACGCCGGCAGGCGCCCCGGGGCGGCCACGAATTGGGCTCGGCCGCCGGATGTGTGGACGACGTACAGGCTGGCGTCCCCAGACAACACGGAGAACACAAGTCGTCGACTGTCCGGAGACCAAACTGGGTCGCTATGCAGGCTGCCGTCCCGCGGCGTCAGCGCCCGCAGGTCGCCTCCAGTTGGCGAGACACTCGCGATGGACGTGCCGAGGATGCCACTCGAATGCTGGAGATAGGCGATCGAACGACCGTCCGGAGACCAGGCGGCATCATTGTTCACAGTGCGGATCTCGTCCAGTTCATGGATGACGTCTCCATTCGGCTCGACGGTCACGAGGAGCCCGGGCCAGGACCCGGTTACGTAGGCGAACTGCGTTCCATCCGGAGACCACGTCGCTGCAGTGGCAGCCTGTCCGAGCTCGACGACATGGCCGTCCGTGAGATGAACGACGACGAGGTCGGAGGCGTTGTCGCCGTCGCCGTCCGAGCGCCTGATCGCGAGATGCTTTCCCGACGGTGACCAGGCAACGTCGAAGAGGTACTGTCGCGTACTGACCAGCCGGCGCCCGTCCACGAGCAGTTCGCTCTGCCCTTGGCCTCGACGCACCACCGCAAGATGTTGTCCGTTCGGAGAAGGATACGGGGCTGGCCAGGGGAGGCGTCGTCTCCCGGAGCCGTCCGGTCGCACCGACCAACCCGCGCCTGGAGCTCCTTGTCCCGGCCAGGAGTACAGGGACAGCTCGCCCGTCTCGAACTGGATCGTCCCCAGGACTCGTAGGGACTTCTTCTCGGTCGCGTTCGGCTCTCGCACCTCCACCGTGCTTGACTCATGTGCCTCGACGACCTCTTGTCATATCCGTCGGGAGTCGCATCGTCGCCGCAGCCGGCGACCCATGCGACGCCGATCGTCGCAGCCAGCGCGATCGACCCGCGCCATGCTGGTCGACGGCCGGGAGGTCGGGGCGGCTCAAACACAACGACCATCGTCTCCGGATCAGCTCACGTACGGCTAACGCAGTGGTCACCAGCGGAGGTTCCGCTTGACATGTCAGGCGCCGGTGTGCGAGGAATTGTCCATGCTTCTGCGTGAGGTCGAGTATGCGCGTCCCTCCACCGTCGAGGAGGCCGTCCGCCTGCTTGCCGCGCACGATGGCGCACGTGCGCTGGCGGGAGGGCAGACGCTCGTCAACGTGATGAAGGCCCGGGCGGCGGCGCCGGACGTGCTTGTCGACCTTGCCGATCTCGACGAGCTGCGCACGATCTCGTTCTCGGCCGACGGCACCGCGCTCGAGCTCGGCGCCATGGTCACGAGCTCCCAGATCGTGGTCTCCTCCGAGGTGGAGGTGGCGCGGCCCGTCCTGGCGGAGGTAGCCGCCACGATCGCCGACGTGCAGGTGCGCAACCGTGGCACGATCGGCGGCAACGTCTGCGTCAACGACCCGACCAATCACTTCCCGCCGCTCCTCGTCGCGCTCGACGCCTCGTTCACCATTCGCGGCACTGACGGCGAGCGTGTCGTCTCGGCCGAGGATTTCTTCGTCGGCGTGTACGAGACCGCCGTACGCGAGGGCGAGCTGCTGACGAAGGTGTCCGTCCCGACGCGGAAGCCTGGCTCCGGCGACGCGATGACCGGTCTAACGCTCGGCGCGCACGGCACGTACGTCGTCTCCGCCGCAGCGTCGGTCGGTCAGGACGGCGCCCGCGTCGCGATCGGCTGCGTCTCCTCCGTACCGGTGCGCGCCACCGCGATGGAGGCCGCGCTCGGCGGCGGCGATTGGTCCGAGGCGTCGGTGCGGGCGGCGGCGGCAGGCCTGGGAGCCTCGCTCGATCCGCCGGGAGATGTCCACGCCTCAGCCGACTACCGCCGCGCGCTCGCCGAGATCTCGGCCGTGCGCGCCGTCCTGCAGGCAGCCGAGAGAGCGAGGAGCTGACGCAGACATGAGTCGTCCTGTAGCTACGACCGGCCGCGGAGCGGCCGCTTTAGGGGTCTGCCGCCGAAGGCGGATCCCCGCGGCAGGGATCCGCTCCTGCGGATTCCTGCCTTGCGGGAGGAACGCGTGAGCGAGCCGACGACCCATCGCCGCATCTCGGTCGAGATCAACGGCGAGACCTTCGAGCAGGACGTGCCGGCGTCGCGCCTCCTCGTGCACTTCATCCGCGACGACTGCGACCTCACCGGCACCCACATCGGCTGCGACACCGGCAACTGCGGCGCCTGCACCATTCACCTGGACGGGCTGCCCGTGAAGAGCTGCATGGTGCTCGCCGTCCAGGCCGACGGCGCCAAGGTCGCGACCGTCGAGGGGCTGGCCCCCGACGGCGAGCTGACGCCGCTGCAGCAGGCGTTCTCGGACGCGCACGCTCTCCAGTGCGGCTATTGCACGCCCGGGATGCTGATGAGCGCCTCCGCGTTGCTCGCTGCCAACCCGAGCCCCACCGAGGATGAGATCAAGATCGCCCTCCAGGGGAACCTCTGCCGCTGCACGGGATACTGGAACATCCTGGACGCTGTGCAAGCGGCGGCGGGAGGTGGGTCGTGACCGCGATCGAGACGCAGGAGGGGACGCTCACCACCGGTTTCATCGGGCTCAACGTCCCGCGCAAGGAGGACCGCCGCCTCGTGCAGGGGCAGGGCGTCTTCTTCGACGACATCAAGCGCCACAACATGGGGTACGTCCACTTCGTGCGGTCGCCGTACGCGCACGCGAAGATCGTGTCGATCGACGTGTCGGCGGCGCTCGAGCTGCCCGGCGTGTACGGGACGCTGACCGGGGACGAGGTGGCGTTGCAGACCGACCCGTTCTTCCAGATCGCGGCGCCGCCGGGCGGCCACGTGAAGGACTACGCGCTCGCCGTGGGCCGCTCCCGCTACGTGGGCGAGGCGGTGGCGGCGGTGGTGGCGGACACGCGCGAGCGCGCGCGCGACGCCGCAGAGCTGGTCGAGGTCGAGTACGAGCCTCTTGACGTCGTCGTCGACGCGCGCAGGGCGCAACACGAGGGCGCGCCACAGCTGCACGAGGACGTGCCTGGCAACATGTCCTACACCGGCCTGTGGGAGTGGGGTGACGTCGACGCAGCCTTCGCGGCAGCCGACCACGTCGTCCGCATCAAGGAGCTGCATTTCGACCGCTTCAACTCGACGCCGCTCGAGCTCGACGGCGCGCTCGTCGAGTACAACCGCGGCACCGGGCAGTGGACGATGTTCACGAACAACCAGTTCCCGGGCTTCGCGGTGATCATGATGGCGCCGGCGATGCGGGTCGGGATCGACAAGCTCCGCATGGTCACGCAGGACATCGGCGGCGGCTTCGGCAACAAGATCACGTCGCACCCGCAACTCGTCGCCTGCTGCCTCCTGGCGCGGAAGCTCAACCGCCCCGTCCAGTGGACCGAGTGGCGGACAGAGTTCCACCAGTCGATGTCGCACGGCAACGAGCGCTGGTTCCACGATGTCGAGGTGGCCGTCACCGCCGACGGTACGATGACCGCCCTGCGTTGCAAGGCGCTTGACGACGCCGGCGCCTACCTGCGCTACGAGCCGCTCGGCGGCGTGATCTGGTCACAGGTCGCACCCGGCGTCTACTCGTGGCGCAACATCAGCGTCGAGTTCACGCAGGTGTTGACGAACAAGGCGCCGGTGTCGCCGAACCGCGGCTATTCGCGGATGCAGCAGCTGTGGCTGTGCGAGCGGGTGATGGACATCGTCGCCGCCGAGCTCGGCTTCGATCCCGTCGAGGTGCGCAAGCGCAACTACATCAAGACCGAGCAGATGCCGTACGAGACGCCCAACGGGTGCGTCTACGACTCGGGCGACTACGCGCGGTGCCTCGACATCGCGCTCGATCTCGTCGGCTACGGCTCGCTGGAGGAGCGCCGCAAGGATGCTGCCTCTCGGGGCAAGCTCCTCGGCTTCGGCATCGGCTCCACGCTCGACTCCGGCACGAACAACTTCGGCCAGTCGCAGCTGCTCAATCCCGAGCTGCAATTCTCGGGCAACAACGAGGTGGCGACGGTCAAGCTCGACATCTTCGGCGAGGTCGTGGTCACGCTCGGTACGACGCCGCAGGGGCAAGGTCACGAGACGACGGCGGGGCAGGTGGTGGCGGGGATCCTCGGTTGCGACGTCGACCAGGTGACCGTGCGCGTCGGGCACGACTCCTACTGGAACTCGCACGCCGGCTTCTCGGGGACGTACGCGAGCCAGTTCGCGGTCACCGGCCTCGGCGCGGTCAAGGGTGCGGCGGAGATGCTGGCGGGGCAGATGAAGAAGCTGGCGAGCATGGTCTTTCAGTGCCCGGAGGAGGCGATCGAGCTCGCAGACGGGTTCGCGCGCATCAAGGACAACCCGGAGGCTGCGCTGCCGTTCATGGCGCTCGGCGCGATCCCGAACGCCAACAACGCCGGCTTCCCCGAGGATCCGCCGCAGATGAACTGCCGCTTCGTGTACCGGCCGCCGTTCCAGGTGCCGGACAAGGAGACGAAGTTCGGCAACCTCACGCTCACCTACGCCACGCAGATCCACGCGTGCGTGGTCGAGGTCGATCCGGAGACGGGTTACTACGAGCTCGTCGACTACGCGGCCGTGGACGACTGCGGCACGCGCATCAACCCGAAGATCGTCGAGGGTCAGGTGATGGGCGCCACCGCGCACGGGATCGGCGCCGCGATGTGGGAGACCTTCACCTACGACGAGGAGGGCAACCTGCTCACGCCCAACTTCTACGACTACCACGTGCCGCACGTGCTGGACATGCCGCCGCTCAAGACCGCGGCGATCGAGTCGCCCTCGCCGTTCACACCGCTGGGCTCGAAGGGCATGGGGGAGGGCGGCGGCGGTGCCATCCACTGCATCTCGTCGGCGGTGCAGGACGCGCTGCGGTCGGCCGGCCACGACGTGTTCGTGGCCGACAGCCACAACCCGTACCATCGGGTGTGGGCGATGATGCGCGACCAGGCCGCGGGCGCGAAGGTGGAGGTGGAGTCGCGGTGAGGGTCGAGGGGACGAAGGAGCTGTCGGCGCCCCGTGACGTGGTGTGGGCGGTGATCAACGACCCGGCGCAGATGGCCGGCCTGATGCCGGGCGTGGAGAGCTTCGAGATCGTCGACGAGCGCCACTGGACGGCGAAGGTGAAGGTGCCGCTGGGCCTGGGCGGGCTGAAGATGACGATGCGCTTCGAGAAGCTCGAGGAGCGCGCGCCCGAGTTTGCCTCGATGCGCGCCAAGGGCCAGGGTGTGGGCGCGCTGATGGACATGACGACGTCGTTCACGCTGTCGGAGGCCGGCGCCGGTACGTCGATGGCCTGGGGCGCCGACGTGAAGATCGCAGGGCCCGTCGGCGCGATGGGGCAGCGGGTGCTGCAGCCGATCGTCAACCAGCAGGTGGGGAACGTGCTCGCCGCGCTGGAGACGAAGGTCTCCGAGGCTGCCGTCGCACCGGCTCCCGAGTAGCCGCCCGCCAGGCGCGGTGCTCAGGCGGCGATGCTCAGGACCGCGTCGACGGTTGCTGCGAGGTCGAGCCGTTCGCCGTCGCCGTTTCGGTTTGTGCGCCGGTCGATCGTGAGGCCGCGTCGGTGGTTGTCGGCGAGGAGCTCGTCTGCGTTGCCGGGTGGGGGTCTGGGTGGGGCGGTGGGGGCGAGGACGCCGTAACGGTTGCGGAAGCGAAGCCCGCCCGTGGGGTCGTCTTCGATCCTGTAGCCGCCCTCGTGGACCAGGCGGTGATGGTGATGACAGAGCAGCACGAGGTTGTCGAGGCTCGTGTCGCCGCCGTGCGCCCAGTGGCGGCGGTGGTGGGCCTGCAGGTGCCGGCGCCGCTCGCAGCCGGGGAAGCAGCAGGTCTCGTCGTCGCGCGCCTCCAGCAGGCGACGAAGCGCCGGCGGCACGGTGCGCCGGCTGCGCCCAACGCTGACCGGGAGGCCGTCCCGCTCGACCTGCGCCACCAGCTCCGCGTCGCAGCCGAGCCGTCGCGCGGTCTCCGGTGTGATGACCGGGCCGTCGGCGAGCTCGCTGCGGCCGCCACCGTCCGACGACAACGCTGCGGCGTCGACGTGCACGACCAGGCGCGTGCCCACCGCCGCGTGCTCGTGCGAGGCGGTGAGCGAGGTCTCGGCAAGCTCGACGAGCGCCTCCACGCGTGTCGCGCGGGCAGGCTCGAACGATCGTGCGGCGGAACCGGCGTCCGCGCCGTCCGCTGCGGCGGCTCGCGCCTCTTCACGGCGCCGCTCGACCACCCGCTCCCGCGCAGCCTCCAACGCCTTCACCAGCAGCGTGCCATCCTCGGCGGCCAGGCGCGCACGCAGGACCAGTGTCCCGTCATCGTCGAAGAAGTAGTCCACGTACTCCAGCTCGTGGGTCTCACGGGCTTCCTCCACCGCGAGCCGCCGGAAGGCGCGCAACGCACGCCCGAGCTGCGACGCCGTCAACGCCGCGGCCAGGTCCAGCAGTCCCTCCTCCGACGACGCGGTCGCGACTCTCGTCAACGCGCGCACCTTCGAGAACGTCAGCTCCCCGCGCGCGAACGCCGCCCGCGTCACGGGCAGCTCCTGCAGCGCTTCGGCGACCCGCACGTACTCGCGGGCCTCGCGTCCGGTGATCCCGCAGCGAAAGGCGATGTAGCTCGCCAGGTCGTCGTCGACGTCGCCCGCCTCGTGGACCTCCCAGACAAGGTCGAGCCAGCGGGCCGTCGCGGCACTCAGATGCGCTGAGAGCGTCGCCATCTCGTCGTCCCGCCGCTGCCCGTCGAGCCATCGCTGCTCGAGCCTCGCTGTCGCCGGTGCGCCCGTAGTTGTCTCCATAGCCAACAGGCTATCAACCTCGTCGGACGGACGCACCGACCACGTCACTTGGAGAGAGCGCGCGCTTGCGGCCGACGCTTCATTGCGCAGACCGGCGTGTTACGCAGGCTAGTGCGGCCGTGTCCACTTTGGGCCTAGAAGTATGCTCAGATATGGGCTAACCTTGAGGTGTGCGCATCCACGTTCACCTGGAGGAGGAGCTCGTCGCCGAGCTCGACGCGCGGGTCGGTGCGCGCGGCCGCAGCCGCTTCATCGAGCGGGCAACCCGCGCGGCACTCGACGAGGAGCGGCGCTGGGAGTCGATCCACTCTGCGATCGGCACTATCGACGACGAGGGTCACGAGTGGGACGCGGATCCGGCGAGCTGGGTGCACGAGGAGCGCCGGCGCGATGCCGCACGCGTGGGCTGAGGACCGTGCCCGTCCTTCTCGACACGACCGTGCTCATCGACGTGCTGCGCGGACGTGCCGGTACCGTCGGCAGGCTGGAAGCGCTCGAGCGAGCCGGGGAGCGGCTCTTCACGACCGTCGTCAACGTCGAGGAGATCCATCGCGGCCTTTGCAGCGAGCGTGAGCGGGATGCGGCCGCGCGCCTCCTTGCCGGTCTCCGACTGACGCCGCTCGGCCGCCCGGAGGGAAGGCGCGCGGGTGGCTGGCGGCGCGACCATGCAAAGCGCGGCGTCACGCTCAGCCAGAGCGATTGCCTGATCGCTGCCGGTGCCGTTGCGGCGGGGGCTCGTCTCGCGACCGGGAACCCGAAGCACTTCCCGATGCCAGGCGTGACCGTCGAGCACTGGCCTGCCGGCGCCTGAGCGCGTAGCGCTCAGTTGAGCGCGTCGAGGGCGAGGCCGATGGCCTGGTCGACGTTGAGCTTCCCGCCCTGCTCCCAGGCCTCGGCGAAGGTGGCTCCGTCGAGTTGGGTGCGGAGGATCGCGAGCGTCTCTTCGTTCATCCGCGCGACCCAAGCCTCCCCGCCACCGATCTCCTCGCGCATGGACTCGAAGTAGGAGATGAGCTGAGCTGCCGTCTCCGCTCGTCCCGCGGCGGCGATGGCGCGGGCGACGCCGCACAGACCGAGTGCGATCTCGAAGGGATCGCCGAGATCACGCTTGAGGAGGAGGCTCTGCTCGTAGAGGCGGAGTGCGTCTCCAACCCGGTCCTGGCGGACAGCGAGCCACCCCAGTGATCCCAGCAACGCCGCCTCGGCCGCCTCGTTTCTCAGCGCACGTGCTTGGTGGAGGCCGTCCTCGTACAGCTCTCGGGCGCGGTCCAGGTCGCCGGACTCCGCGTAGGTCCACGCGAGGGTTCGAGTCTCCCACGCGGCGTGGTGCTCGTCGCCGAGCTCGCGGAAGAGACGGATGCTCTCTTCCAGGAACTGCCGCGCCCGTGCCCAATCGCCCTCCTCGCTGGCTGCGTAGCCGAGCTCATATAGTGACTCGGCCGCACCCCGCGGATCGCCGAGCGCGCGGTGGAGCGCGAGCGCTTCTTCGGCCCACCGTCCCATCGTCACAGGGTCTCCGCTGATGGCTGCCAACTCGCCCGCTCCGTTGAGAGCTTTGGCGCGAGCCGCCGTCGGACGCTCGTCCGCGCGGATTGCGCCCTCGAGACGCCGTCGGCCTTCGGCGACGTGGGGCGTGCCCGCCCAGAAAGCCGATAGTGCTCCCGCCAACCGCAAGACACGCTCCGTCTCGCCTGAAGCCGCCAGCTGGTCGAGGGCCGCGCGGAGGTTGTCGAGGTCGCGCTCCAGCAGGCCGAGCCACTCTCTGCCGCCCCGGAGTACTTCGTCCTCGATATGGGGTGCCGACCGCTCGGCGAGCACGAGGAAGTGCTCAGCGTGGCGGCGCTGGAGCTCCGCGGCCTCGCCCGACTCCGCGAGGCGCTCGGTCGAGTACTCGCGGATCGTCTCCAGCATCCAGAAGCGTTCGCCGGTGTGGCGAAGGAGGCTCTTGTCAACGAGGGACTGGAGGGTGTCGAGCTCGGCTTCCGCGATCTGTTCGGCAGCCTCGAGTGTGCAGCCGCCGCGGAAGACGGCAAGCTGGGCGAAGAGGCCCTGCTCGGCGGGTGTGAGCAGCGCGTGTGACCAGGCGATGGTGGCGCGGAGCGTCTGTTGGCGGGGGTCGGCGTCGCGTCCGCCTTTGAGCAGGTCGAGCCGTCCTGAGAGTCGGTCCAGGATCTGCGCCGGCGAGAGGACATTGGCACGTGCCGCTGCCAGCTCGACTGCCAGGGGAAGGCTGTCGAGGCGCCGGCAGAGCTCGGCGATGGTGTCGTCGGGCCGGAGGCGGGCGCGCTCGCAGAAGAGCTCGACCGCATCGGGCTCGGCGAGCGGCGCGACGGGGTACTCCACTTCGCCGCGGACGCGCAGCAGCTCTCGGCTGGTGACGAGCAGCGTCAGGTTGGGGCAGGCCTCGACGAGCGTTGCGAGCCCGGGTGCCGCTTCGACGACTTGTTCGAGGTTGTCGAGTAGCAGCAGCAGCTCGCGCTCGGCGATGTGCTCGGCGAGGCCGTCTTTGGCGCCGAGCGTCTGACCGATCGTGTCAGTGACGAGCGTCGGGTCGCGTAGCGTTGCGAGCCCGATCCAGAAGACGCCGTTGCGGAAATCCGGTACCAGCTCCGCTGCCGCCTCGATCGCCAGCCGCGTCTTCCCCGAGCCGCCCGGACCGGTGAGCGTGAGCAGGCGGGCGCCGTCGCGGAGCAGCGTCACAACCTCCTCGATCTCCTGGTCCCTGCCCACGAACGAGCTGGCCGGACGCGGCAGGTTCGTGTTGGAGATGGTCTTCAGCGGCGGGAAGCGGTCACTGCCGAGCTGGAAGATCCAGACCGGCTGGGCGAAGTCCTTCAGCCGGTGCTCGCCGAGATCGAGCACCTCCGCGTCGGCCGCCTCCCGCGTTTCCCGCGAGAGCAGCACCTGCCCGCCGTGCCCGGCGGCCGCGATGCGCGCACCCTTGTGCACGTCCTCGCCGACGTAGCCCTCCTCCGTCAGCAGCGGCGTCCCCGTGTGGAGTCCCATGCGCACCTGGATGGGCCCGCCCGCAAGCCCGTCCAGCGCCGCGGCAGCAGCGTCGAGCGCCCCCGGAGCGGTGGGGAAGGCGACGAAGAACACATCCCCCTGCGTATCGACCTCGACGCCGCCGTGCGCGCGGAATGCTTCGCGCAGCACCCGCCGGTGCTCGGCCAGCGCCTCCGCGTACGCCTCCGCGCCCAGCTCGTGCAGCAGCCTCGTCGACCCCTCCACATCCGTGAACAGAAACGTCACCGTGCCCGACGGGAGCTCTCTACGCATCGGCGTCGAGCGCGTCGAAGGCGAGCGCGACGGCCTCGTCGGGCGTCAGCGCGCGGCCATCCGTCCAGGCTTGCTCGAACTCGGTCTCGTCGAGAGCTTCGCGGAGCGCCGCTTCGATCTGGCGAGCCTTCGCGAACCCCCAGAAGTTGCCGGTAATCCCCATCTCCTCGAACATCGCGTTCGCGGACCCGAGGACGCGTGCGGAATCGATTGCCCGCGCAGCCGGCCACAGGACCCAGGCCACTCGCACCAGCGCAGTTGCAGTCTCGTAATTGCCGAGCGCGTACGCGATCGGGAGGTGCTCGCGAATGCGTGCGAACGCCTCCTCGAAGCGGCCATCTTCGGCGGCCAAGGTGGCCAGTGCGCCGAGCGACACCGCTTCGATCATCGGGTTGCCGATAGCACGCGCCCCGTGGAGGTTCTCGGTGTAGAGAGCGCGCGCGCGTTCACGGTCACCGGCCAGCTCGAGTGTCCAGGCAAGCATTCGCGTGGCCGCGAGCAGCGCGTCCCGGTCGTCGACCTCTCGGTAGAGCGCCCGAGCCTCCTCGACAAACGGTAGGGCTCCCAGCGCGTCGCCGTCTTCTCGGAGGCCGGCGGAGATGCGGGTCAGCGCATCTGCGATGCCTCGCCGATCTCCGCTGTCGCGATAGAACGCGAGCGCCTCCTCTGCGAAGTGCCCTTCCAGCTCCGCGTCGCCGCCGAGCCCGACGACGTCGGCTGCGCTGAGAAGGGCCCGCGCCCTCGCCGCGGTGGGAGTCTCGTCGGCGCGGACCGCATCGAGCAGCCGCACACGCAGCTCTGTCCAGTAGTCGGCCCGAAACCAGAGCTCGGCGAGCGCGCCGGCCAACTGGAGCACCTGCTGCGTCTCGCCCGTTGCGGTCAGCCAGTCGAGCGCGGCCCGGAAGTTGTCGTGGTCGCGCTCGAGCACCTCCACCACCTCACCCGTGCCCCGGTACTCGACCAGCCGCACCGCTGGATGAGCCGCTTCGGCCATCTCGACGAAGAAGCGCCCGTGACGCCCGTGCATCTCGTCGGCTTCGCCTGATGCTTCGAGTCGTTCAGTCGCGTGTTCGCGGATGGTTTCGAGCATCCAGTAGCGGCCCTCGTTGTGGCGGAGGAGGCTCTTGTCGACGAGGGATTGAATGGTGTCGAGGTCGGCGTCGGCGATCTGCTCGGCCGCGTCGAGGGTGCAGCCGCCGCGGAAGACGGCGAGGCGGGCGTAGAGCCGCTGCTCCTCTTCGTGGAGCAGGTCGTACGACCAGTCGATGGTGGCGCGGAGCGTTCGTTGCCGTTCGGGGGCGTCTCTGGCGCCGCCGGTGAGCAGGGGGAGTCGTTGCTCGAGGCGGGTGAGGATCTCGTTGGGTGTGAGGGCTTTGACGCGTGCGGCGGCGAGCTCGAGCGCGAGGGGGAGGTCGTCGAGGCGTTGGCAGATGCCGGGGACGGCATCGTCGGGCGCGAAGTCGGGTCTGATCGCACGCGCCCTGGTCGTGAAGAAGTCGACTGCCTCGTCGGGGACGAGCGGCGGCACCGGGTACTCCTGCTCGGCGCTCACGTGCAGCGCTTCGCGGCTCGTCACGAGTACGGAGAGGTTGGGGCAGGTGGCGAGCAGTGCGGCGGCGTCGGTCGCCGCCTCGGTGAGGTGCTCGAAGTTGTCGAGCAGCAGCAGGAGGCGCTTGTCGGCGATGTGCGCGGCGAGGTCGTCCTCGGCCCCGACGGCCTGGGCGGCGCCTTGCAGCACGAGCTGCGGGTCGCGCAGCGGCGCAAGCGGCACCCAGTAGACGCCGTCGGGGTAGCTGTCGGCGAGCGCGCCGGCCGACTGCAGGGCGAGTCGTGTCTTGCCGCTGCCGCCGGCCCCGGTCAGGGTGAGCAACCGCACGTCGTCGCGCGTGAGGAGGTCGCACACCTCGCCGAGCTCCGTCTCCCGCCCCAGAAACGGCGTCGCGGGGACGGGCAGGTTGGTGCGATATAGGCTCTTCAGAGCCGGGAACTCGCCCTCGCCCAACTGGTAGATGCGCTCGGGTGCGGAGAGGTCCTTCAACCGGTGCTCGCCGAGGTCGTGGAGATCCCGCTCGACGAGCGACGCCGTCGAGGCGGAGACGAGCACCTGGCCGCCGTGGCCGCAGGCGGCGATTCGGGCGGCGCGGTGCACGTCGGCGCCGACGTAGCCCTCCTCGGTGAGTAGCGGCGTGCCGGTGTGCACACCGACCCGCACGCGGATCGGCCCGGCGGCGAGCGCGTCGGTGAGCGCAGCCGCCGCTGAGAGCGCTCCGGGCGCGGTCGGGAAGGCGACGAAGAACGCGTCCCCCTGCGTGTCCACCTCGATGCCGCCGTGGGCGGCGAACGCCTCCCGCAGCACCTGCCGGTGCTCGGCCAGCGCCGCCGCGTACTCCTCCGTGCCCAGTTCGTGCAGCAGCCGCGTCGACCCCTCCATGTCGGTGAACAGGAAGGTGACCGTGCCCGATGGAAGGTCGCTACGCATCGGGCTCACTCTCTGCCCCGAGGACTTCGTCCAGCACGGCGTCGAGAGGTGCCCCTCGCGCGGCGAGCTCGGCTGCCTCGAGGTCGTGGGGGGTGAGCTGCGCCTTGGCACCCCCGATGAACCACTCCTGCATCTTGTTCCACCAATGGTCGCTCCCCTTGCCGATCGCATCCGCCTCGTTGTACGCCGCCGCGGCAAGCCTCACTGCCCGTGTCGAATCACCCTGCCCCGATACGGACATGGCGACGCCCAGCAGCTCGTCCACGACCCGGCGGGGAAGACCGGCCGCGCGGGCGTGTGCGAGCGCGAAGGTACCGCCGTTCGGCCACCGGGTAGTCGTCTGAGACGAGTGCGCAGTCAGCGAGGAAGTGCAAGGCGAGCTGCTCCGCTCTCGGGACGGCATACCTCCTCCCGAGCTCCAGCAGATCTCGAGACATCGACTCCGCCTGATCGGTCTGCCCCGACGACACGAAGAGATGGCAGAGGCCGGCCATCGAGCCCCACCCGTCGATCTCCGGCTCGCCACTCTCGCGGCGCACTGCGAGGCTCTGCTCGTGCGCGAGACGCGCAGCGTCGTAGTTGCCGAAAGCGTCGTGTATCCAGCCGAGCGTCTCGAGCGCAGACGCTTCTCCCGATGCGTCGTCGAGCTCGCGCCAGAGGGCGAGGGCGTCGTCGACGTACGACAGCGCTTCCTCCTCGTCGATGCCGTCGACATCGGCGAGGCTCGTCAGGAGACGCGCGCGGACTCGATCACGTGGCCGGTATCGGTCGAGCGCCGCGCTCAGCCGCTGGTGTGCCTCACGGCCGTACCCTCGAACCAGCCAGTGCTCCGCGACGGCGCCGATGAGTCGCGCCTCCGCCTCGGGCTGGTGGACCCCGGCCCAGTCGAGTGCGGCGCGGATGTTGTCGCGCTCCGCGTCGAGACTGGACGCGCCGGCGTCCCCTTCTGCCAGGGTGAGGAACCAGTCGACGTGGCGATCGCGGATCGTGTCGGCTTCCTCGCCTCCAGCGAGTCGCTCGACTGCGAACTCCCGGATCGTCTCGAGCATCCAGAAGCGCTCGTCACGAGCTCGGATCAGGCTCTTGTCGACGAGCGACTGCAGAGTTTCGAGGTCTGCTCCTGCGACCGCCTCTGCGGCCTCGAGTGTGCAGCCGCCGCGGAAGACGGCCAAGCTGGCAAGCAGCTGTTGCTCCTGTACTTCGAGCAGGTCGTAACTCCACTCGATTGTCGCCCGCAAGGTCTGCTGGCGCGGATCCACGCCGCGACCGGCCGTGAGCAGGTCGAGTCGGCCGGCGAGTCGTTCGACCAGCTGCTCGGGCGAGAGCGTCCGAACGCGCGCGGCCGCCAGCTCCAAGGCAAGCGGCAGGTTCTCGAGCCGCTCGCAGAGTTCTGCAACGCCACCGTCCTGACGGAAGGCGGGATCTGCCGCTCTCGCGCGCGCAACGAACAACGCCACTCCCTCGCCAGACTCGAGCGGCGGAACGGGGTAGGCCTGTTCGCCCGGAACCCGCAGAACCTCGCGACTCGTCACGAGCGCTACGAGGTTCGGGCACTCGGCGAGCAGGTTCGCGACATCGGCAGACGCCTCGACGACCTGCTCGAAGTTGTCGAACAGGCACAGCATGGTCTTGTCGGCGATGTGCTCGGCGAGGCCGTTCTTCGAGCCGAGCACCCGAGCGGCCGTCTCGAGGACGAGAGCGGGGTCGCGCAGCGGCGCGAGGGGCACCCAGTAGACGCCGTCGGGGTAGGCGTCGGCTGCTGCGGCGGCTGCCTGCAGGGCGAGGCGTGTCTTGCCGGTGCCGCCGGGGCCGGTGAGGGTGAGCAGGCGGACGTCGTCGCGTGCGAGGAGTTCTGCGATTTCGGCGAGCTCGGCTTCACGTCCGAGGAAGGCGGTGGCGGGGACGGGCAGGTTGGTGCGGTAGAGGCTCTTGAGAGCAGGGAACTCGCCGTCGCCGAGCTGCCAGATGCGCTCGGGCGCCGAGAGGTCCTTCAACCGGTGCTCGCCGAGATCGTGGGGGTCTCGCTCGACGAGCGACGCCGTCGAGGCCGAGACGAGCACCTGGCCGCCGTGACCGCAGGCGGCGATGCGGGCGGCGCGGTGCACGTCCTCCCCGACGTAGCCCTCGTCGGTGAGCAGGGGGGTGCCGGTGTGAAGCCCGACACGGACGCGGATCGGGCCGGTGGCGAGGGCGTCGGTGAGCGCGGCCGCGGCCGCAAGCGCACCCGGCGCCGTCGGAAACGCGACGAAGAACGCGTCGCCCTGCGTGTCCACCTCGAAGCCGCCATGGGCGGCGAATGCCTCCCGCAGCACCCGCCGGTGCTCCGCCAACGCCCCCGCGTAGCTCTCCTCGCCCAGCTCGTGCAGCAGACTTGTCGACCCCTCCACATCCGTGAACAGGAACGTGACCGTGCCCGAGGGGAGGTCGCTGCGGGTCACCGGTTCCGGAGCCACCGCTCAAGGTCTCGCCGATGCACGACCCCGAGCACAAGGCACACTCGTTCGCTCTCGAGGACGTCGAACATGATGCGGAGATCGCCGACTCTCAGCCGATGAAACGAGTCGCGCGCACCCTGGATCGTCTTGACCGTCTTGCCGCCTACCCGGCCGGGTCGAGCGACGTCTGCGGCGAGCTTCGCGAGGGCCTTGCGCAGTCGCGTGCGGTCGTGCGGCGTAAGCTTCGCGAACGCTCGAGCCGCCGCAGGTGAGAGACGGACGTCGTAGGGCTCAGTCGAGCTCACTCAGGGGGACCGTCGCACCCTGTGCGTACGCCGCGCGCGCCTGGCGGCGAAGACGAACGTACTCATCCGCGTTCGCCAGCACGAGATCCTCCGCTTCCTCGATCGGGAGCAGCACCGCCGCGGGGCGCCCTCGCCTGGTGACGACGTACGCGGCTCCGCCTTCGACTCTCTCGATCACCGCCGATGCGGTCGCCTTGAACTCCTTCACGCCGATCTCAGCCATCTCTGCGACTCCTCGTGACCACCTGGGTAATCACTTTAGCAGGCATTGCGACAATGGCAGCAAGCTCATGCCTCCCACGCTTCCCGGATGAGCGCCAGCTCCCGCTCCCGTCCGACGAACGGCGCGTCGTGCACGCGCAGCAACCGATGGGCGGGAACCGGCTCGGCCTTGCCCTTCAACTGAAGCGGCTCGACCGGTTCCACCTCCACCGCGTCGGCGACCAGTGCGAGCGTCGTCTCACCGATCAACACGTCGCCCGGGGCGGCGGCCTGCTCGAGGCGGGCGGCGACGTTGACCGCATCCCCGGTTGCCAGCCGCTCCTCGGTGCCTGTCACGACCTCGCCCGTCATCACGCCGATGCGTCCCTCCAGCCCGAGCTCGGGCAGCGCGTCGCGCATCTCTGCTGCGGCGCGTACGGCACGCAGCGCGTCGTCCTCGTGCACTACCGGCACGCCGAACACGGCCATCACGGCGTCGCCGATGAACTTCTCCACGCTGCCGCCGTGACGCTCGACGATGTCCTTCATCCGCTCGAAATAGCGCGCGAGGAGCGCACGCAGCCGCTCCGGGTCGACCGTCTCGCCGAGCGCGGTCGAGCCGGCCAGGTCGCAGAAGAGGACTGTGACCGTCTTCCGCTGCTCGCCGTGGATGCTCATCGCGCCGTGGCGTGCTCGAGCTCGGCGAGCCGCTTCCGCGTGCGCTCCGCCATCACGAGGTTGCCCTTGCGCTCGTAACGGTCGAGTCCCTGCTTGAGCGCCACGGCCGCCTCGTCGGGCTTCCCGCCGAGCAGGAGAACCTCGGCAAGATCCGCATAAGCGTCGCCCTGCATGTCAAGGATGTCCGTCCCGTCACCGATCGACGCCGCCTCGCGCGCGATCCGCTGGGCCTCGGCGTGCTCCCCGCGACGCGCGAGCACCTTCGCCCTGGCCTGCCGCCAGAGCATCTGCGTCCACACGTCGTCGCTCCCGCCGAGCTCCTCGGCGCGCCGTGCCCAGGCGTCTGCCTCCTCGAGCCGGTCGAGCGCATAGAGCGTCTGCGCGAGCTTCCCTGCGGCGGTCGACAGGAAGAGAGGCTCTCCCAGTTCCTCGAACAGCCTGCACCCTTCCGCCCCGAGCTCGGCGGCCGCGGCGGGATCGCCGGCCAAGAGCTCGATGTCCACGGACGCGAAGGTGGTGAGCACAGCGAGCCTGACTCCCAAGCCGCGCTCGGCTCCCGTCGCACGCAGATCCGCCAGGATCGTCCGGGCCTCCTCGGGGCGCCCAATCCTCGCCAGCGCCCCGGCCCGGGGAGCTCGGAGCCAGGGGCCCCATCCTTCGCGAGCCTCGTTCTCGTCGATCCACGCGAGCAGCTCGGAGACCGGGGTCGTGCCGTCGAGACGAAGGGCGGAGCGGTACGCCACGAACTCGTACGACAGGCCGGCCTCCCGGGAGTGCTCGGCGGCACGCTCGAAGGCCTCCAGCGCTGCGTCGATCTGTCCGCGTACTTCCGCCACCGTCGCGCGCGCATAGTGGGCGGTGTAGAGAGCGAGGGGGTCGCGGGCGGCGTCGAACACGGGAAGCGCTTGCTCGACGAGCGCGGCCAGCTCACCCGTTGCGCCCTCCGGTTCGCGATAGGTGCGGATCACACCCGCCTTGATCCTGCCGCACAGCTCTCCCACGTGGTCGTCTGCAGCCGCCGCCCGCACCACGATGGACTCCGCGAGCGCGAGCGCCTCGTCGGCGCGATCCGACCAGAAGAGCGCGTCAACGAGGTCGGTCTCGAGGGCGAGATCGATCTCGGCCGGGGGCAGGAGCGCGGCGGCGCGCTGAAGCAGGCTCACAGCGGCGCTGTCGTCGCCCCGGCGCCGCGCCCGGCGGCCGGCGGTGGTGAGGTGGCGCCTCCCCGCGGCGGCCAGCTCGTCCTCACTGGGAAGCGCGAGCTCGGCTCGGTAGCGGCAGGCCCGTTCGAGGTGGAAGCCGAGGATCTCGTCCTGCTCGACGAACCCCGTGCTGTGGTGCTCCAGCCAGCCAGCGAAGCGAGCGTGGAGGTCGGCGCGTGTGGCTTTCGGGAGGGAGTCGTAGGCCGCGTCGCGGATCAGGAGGTGGCGGAAGCGAAAGCCGTCCTCGCCTGGGAGCTGGGGTCGGTCGGGCCTGATCAGCTGCTTGCGGACAAGAGCGGCCAGACGGGGAGTCACCTGGGCCTCGTCGGGTGCGAGCGCCTGCACCGCGCCGCGGTGGAAGATCTCGCCCTCGATCGCGCCGCGCTCGAGCACGCTGCGCTCCGCCGGCTCGAGCTGGTCGAGGCGCGCCCCGAGCAGAGCCTGCAGGGTGGGCGGGACGACGACGTCGCCGTTTGCTTCTTCGGCGATAGCCAGCATCTCCGCGACGAAGAGCGGGTTGCCGCCCGCGGCGCGGGCGATCTTCTGACGCAGGTCGCCGGCGATCCGCTGCGGGATCAGCTCGTCGACGTCGTCGTCGCCGAGGGGCTCGAGCCGAAGCGTCACCGGCCAGTCGGGGCGCTGCTCGGTCAGCGCCGGCCGTGCCATGCAGAACAGCAGGATCGACGCGCCCGCGGAGAGCAGGGCGACGTGCTCGATCAGGTCGAGGAACGTCGCCTCGCCCCACTGGATGTCGTCGAACACGACCACGATCGGTCGCGTCGCGGCAGCGTGCTCCAGTGTCTTGCGGAACGCCCAGGCGATCTCCTCCGCCGACGTCGTCGCCTCGCTCTCGCCGAGCAGCGAGCGGATCGCCGCCGCGGCCGACTCGTCCGCAGGCAGCACGTCGAGCTGCTTCAGCACCTCGACCACGGGCCAGTATGTGATTCCCTCGCCGTAGGGGAGACAGCGCCCCCTCACGACCGTCGTCTCCGTCGTCGCGAGGGCTTCAGCGACGAGCCGGGACTTGCCGACGCCTGCATCGCCGACGATCGTGACGAGCCCGCAGCGCTGCTCGGCCAGCACACGCTCCCACGCCTCCCGGATGAGCGCCAGCTCCCGCTCCCGTCCGACGAACGGCGTGTCGTGGCGTCGCTCCGGCGCGTCGTGCACGCGCAGCAACCGGTGGGCGGAAACGGGCTCGGCCTTGCCCTTCAAGTGGAGCGGCTCGACCGGCTCCACCTCCACCGCATCGGCGACCAGCGCGAGCGTCATCTCACCGATCAACACGTCGCCCGGCGCGGCGGCCTGCTCGAGGCGGGCGGCGACGTTGACCGCATCCCCCGTTGCCAGCCGCTCCGCGGTGCCCGTCACGACCTCACCCGTCATCACCCCGATGCGTCCTTCCAGCCCGAGCTCGGGCAGCGCGTCGCGCATCTCCGAGGCGGCCCGCACGGCGCGCAGCGCGTCGTCCTCGTGCACCACGGGCACGCCGAACACCGCCATCACCGCGTCCCCGATGAACTTCTCCACGCTGCCGCCGTGCCGCTCCACGATCGCCTTCATGCGTTCGAAGTACCGCGCCAGCAGCGCCCGTAGCCGTTCCGGATCGACCGTCTCGCCCAGCGCCGTCGAGCCGGCCAGGTCGCAGAACACCACCGTCACGGTCTTGCGCTGCTCGTGAGCGCTCATCGTGAGGACGCGCCTTCGAGCCCTGCGAGGCGCGCTCGCGTGCGTCCCGCGGAGACAAGATTGCCCTTGCGCTCGTAGCGCTCCAGCGCCTGCTCGAGCGCGGCGGCCGCCTCATCGGGCTTGCCCGCGAGCAGGAGCACCTCCGCGAGGTCGGCGCACACATCTCCCTGCGCGTCGAGCATGTCGGTCTCCTCGCAGACAGCCACCGCCTCGCGAGCGAGCTGCTCCGCCTCTGCAAACTCGCCGCGACGCGCGAGCACCTTCGCCCGCACCTGGCGCCACAGCATCTGCGGGAGGTGCTCATCGCTCGGAGCAGTCTCGCGCCCGCGGTCGAGCCACTCCTCGGCCTCTTGGTCGCGGTCGAGCTCGAGGAGCGCCCAAGCGAGGTTGCCGCAGAACCACATGAAGTTGCCGAGCTCCGCCGTGGCCTGCGTCGTCTCGCACGTCTCCCGTGCTGCCGCCTCCGCGCCGGCAGAATCGCCCTCCAGCATCGCGATGTCGAAGCGACGTAATGCCAGTCCGGTTTCGAATCTGACCGCGCCGAGCTCCGCCACACGGTCGGCGACGCCGGCGAGCAGGCGGTGCGCCTCGTTGAAGCGGCCCAGCATGGCCAGAAGGCGAGCCCGGTGGGGAAGAACGCTCCGCCGCTCGACGTCGGGGTGCTCGTCGAGCCAGCGCAGACATTCCTGCACCGGCGTCGCCCCGTAGTACTGGGCGTGGACGAGCTGGCGCTCCCCCCAGTCGACCCAGAGACGATCGTCCGCCCGTCGCGCGTGCCCGACGACGCGCTCGGCCGCTGCGGCGATGTCGGCCTGCGAGCGAGCCTGCAGCCCTTCGGCGAGCAGGAGCGCGCCGCACGCGACGGTGAGCCCCCACTCGTTGCCGGCCGTTTCGAACACCGGCAGCGCCTCCGCGACGAGCTCACGGAGGTGCTCCGCAAAAGCGTCCGTCGGCTCGAGCACGCTCTCGAGGTTCGCCTGCTCCAGGCGGAGACCGAGCTCGGCGATGCGGTTGCCAGACGCCTCAGCGCGTCCGGCCGCCCCGGCGAGACCCGATATCGCCTCGGGGCCCTGTCCGGTGTTGAAGCGTGCCCAGCCCAGGTCGACCTCGAACCGTGCATCGCGTAGCTCGTCGGGCAGCAAGTCGGCCGCTCGCTGGAGGAGGTTGAGCCCGGCGCGGAAGTCATCTCGCAGGATTGCCCGGCTTCCGGCGAGCCTCAACCTCTCACCGGCCCGGGCGGTGAGCGCTCCCCCGTCCGCGTCGAGCTGCCCGAGCTCCTTTCGGTAGCGGCAGGCCTGTTCGAGGTGGTAGCCGAGGATCTCGTCCAACTCGACGAGCTCGGCCCCGTGCAGCTCCAGCCAGGTGGCGTAGCGCTCATGGAGCTCTGCGCGGATCGCCTTCGGCAGCGCGTCGTAGGCCGCGTCGCGGAGGAGGAGGTGGCGGAAGCGGAAGCCGTCCTCGCGTGCGAGCTGGGGCCGATCGGGTCTGATCAGTTGCTTGCGCACGAGTGCGGCCAGCCGCGGTGTGACCGGAGCGTCACTTGCAGTGAGTGCCTGCACGGCGCCGCGGTGGAAGATCTCGCCCTCGATCGAGCCGCGCTCGAGCGCGCTGCGCTCTTCGGTCTCGAGCTGGTCGAGCCGTGCTGCGAGCAGCGCCTGCAGGGTGGGCGGGACGGTTACCTCGCCGTCCGTCTCTGCTGCCATGGCGAGCATCTCTCCGACGAAGAGCGGGTTGCCCGCTGCAGCGCGCGTGATCTTCTCGCGCAGATCGCCCGCGATCCGCTGTGGGATGAGCTCCTCGACGTCGCTCTCGCCGAGCGGCTCGAGCCGCAATGTCACGGGCCACGTGGGGCGGCGCTCGGCGAGCTCGGGCCGTGCCATGCAGACAAGCAGGATCGACGCGCCCGCGGAGAGCAGGGCGACGTGCTCGATCAGGTCGAGGAACGTCGCCTCGCCCCACTGGATGTCGTCGAACACGACCACGATCGGTCGCGTCGCGGCGGCGTGCTCGAGCGTCTTGCGGAACGCCCAGGCGATCTCCTCCGCCGACGTCGTCGCCTCGCTCTCGCCGAGCAGCGAGCGGATCGCCGCCGCAGCCGACTCGTCCGCAGGCAGCACGTCGAGCTGCTTCAGCACCTCGACCACGGGCCAGTATGTGATTCCCTCGCCGTAGGGGAGACAGCGCCCCCTCACGACCGTCGTTTCCGTCGTCGCGAGGGCTTCAGCGACGAGCCGGGACTTGCCGACGCCTGCATCGCCGACGACCGTGACCAGCTCGCAGCGCTGCTCGGCCAGCACACGCTCCCACGCGTCCCGGATGAGCGCCAGCTCCCGCTCCCGTCCGACGAACCGCGTGTCGTGGCGTCGCTCCGGCGCGTCGTGCACGCGCAGCAGCCGGTAGGCGGCGACAGGCTCCGTCTTGCCCTTCAGCTGCAGTGGCTGGATCGGCTCGATCTCGACCGCGTCGCCAACAAGCGCGAGCGTCGGCTGCCCGATCAGCACCTCGCCCGGGGCCGCCGCCTGCTCCAGCCGCGCCGCGACGTTGACCGCGTCCCCGGTGACGAGCCGCTCCTCCGTCCCCGTTACCACCTCGCCCGTCGTGACGCCGATCCGACCCTCCAACCACAGCTCCGGAAGTGCGTCCCGCATCTCCGCGGCTGCTCGCACGGCGCGCAGGGCGTCGTCCTCGTGCGCCACCGGCACGCCGAACACGGCCATCACGGCGTCACCGATGAACTTCTCCACCGTGCCGCCGTGACGCTCCACGATCGTCTTCATGCGCTCGAAGTACTGCGCCAGCAGCCCACGCAGCCGCTCGGGATCGACCGACTCGCCGAGCGCCGTCGACCCGGCCAGATCGCAGAACACCACCGTCACCGTCTTGCGCTGCTCACGCGACAGCGTCGCGGCGGCCGGCTCAGCGCCACACTCCGGGCAGAACCTGAACGCCCGCTCGGACTCGAAGCCGCACATCGAACAGGTCGGCACCTGGCCAGTCTAGAAGGCCCCTTGTGCGCAGGCCGTCAGGCGTCCGCGGGGACGAGAGTGAACGCAGGCTCACCGGTCAGCGGCTGCATCGCACGGAAGTGTCGCTCGTCGAACGTGGCGATCGACGTCGTCTCCAGACGAGCGGCGAGAGCGACGAGCGACGCGTCGGCGAGGCTGACCCCGAGATCGAAGTACCGCTCCGCGATGCGCACGCACTCCTCGGTCGCCGAGCCCCACCACGCCACGTAGTAGCTGCCCGAGGCGACATCGTCCCGGAACGCCGATCTTGCATACGCTCCGAGTCGTCTGTCGGCGAGGTAGTCGACCTCCGCGAGCACGAGCGGCGTGGTGATGAGGTTGCCGTGCGGTGCGGCGTACCAGGTTCGTGCCGCCACATGCCCGTCGTCGGCGTCGTCGAGCAGCGCGTACGCGAAGGACGCGTCGACGACGATCAATCCTCGCCGAACCCGGACTCGTGGAGGGCCCGGTCGACGTCGCTCGAGATCCAGCCGGGTCCAGAGCCGACCCCGATCGCCCTGATCCGTGGTTGCTTCGAGCCGCTCACGGCAGCGCGAAGCGCCGAGCGAATCAACTCGGCCTTCGTCATGCCGACGAGCGCCGCCCGGCGGGACAGCGCGAGGTCGAGCTCGGGCTCGAGGTAGATGCTGGTCTTCTTCACCCTATATAGGGTACCACCTACGGGCGGTTTCGACCCTCGGTGGAGCGATCGTGTAGGGTCCCGTGACATGTCACCGTTGGGGCGACGAGACGGACAGTGACGATGCCGTTCCGCATCGGCGTGATGCAGCTGACGATGGAGCCGCTCGAGGAGATGCTCGCCTCGGCGCGCGTGATGGACGAGGCGGGGATGGACACGATCTGGCTCGCCGAGGCATATCCGTGGTGGCGCAAGCACCAGATGGAGGCGCGCTCGTCGACGGTCGTGTCGGCGCTGATGGCGCGCGAGACGGAGCGCCTCACGATCGGGTGGGGGATCATCTCGCCGTGGACGCGCCACCCCGTGCAGGTGGCGATGGACGCGCGCGTCGTGCAGGAGGCGGCGGGGCCCGGCCGGTTCCTGCTCGGGTACGGCACCTCGAAGATCTTCCTCAACAACATCCGCGCGCAGACGAAAAAGACGCTGGGGCCGATGCGCGACGCGGTCACGATCGTGCGCGGGGTGCTCTCCGGCGAGGCGTTCGAGTACGAGGGCGAGACGTGGAGCGCGTCGGTGCCGGCGTTGAGCCCGGACGCGCACACGCCGCGCGGGGTGCCTCCGGTGTACATCGCCGCCACCGCGCCGAAGATGCAGGCGCTCGCAGGCGAGATCGCCGACGGGTGCCTGACACCGTCGATCACGACGCCGGCCTTCGTCCGCTACACGTGTGACAACGTCGCCGCGGAGATCGACATCGGCTGTACCGTCGTCGCCTCGATCCACCCGAACGACCGTGACGCCGGCCGTGACGGGGCGCGCGAGATCGCCGGCATGTACCTGGCCAACAAGGTGCAGAACATCGCCGGCGCCGCCGACACTCTGCTCGAGCTGGCTGTCATCGACCCCGAGGAGATCCGTCCCGTGGCCGAGGCGATGGAGCAGGGGGGGCGCCTCGCGGCCAAGGAGAAGGTGACCGACTCGCTCCTCGACCGCTGCAAGCCGATCGCCGGCACGCCGGCCGACTGCATCACCGCAATCGAGGAGTATCGCGACGCAGGCTGCACTCATGTCATGCTCGAGCTATGGGGCGACAGGCGGCACGAGCAGATCCGGCTCTTCGGCGAGCAGGTGCTCCCACGGTTCCGATGATCGATGAGCGCCGCCTCGTCGAGCTCGCGCTGGAGCTCGTCTCGACTCCGTCGTTCACCGGCTCAGAGCAGGCGGCGGCGGAGCTGCTGCGCGACGTCTTCGACGACCTCGGGCTCGCGGTGCAATGGCAGCAGGTCGAGGACGGGCGCGCGAACGTCGTCGGGACCTGGGCAGGCGCCGGCGGTGGGCCGACCCTGATGCTCAACGGCCACGTCGACACCTCGTATTCCGGACGTGAGCCGTGGCTGCAGGGGATCCCCGGCTTCCAGCCCGAGGGCTTCGAGCGCGACGGCCGCATCTACGGGCTCGGGATCTCGAACATGAAAGGGGCACTTGCCTGCTACGTCGAGGCGGTTCGCTCGTTGCGCGCCGCCGGCGTGCGACTGAAGGGCGATGTCGTGATCGCCGCTGTCGCCGGGGAGATCGAGAAGGCGCAGCAGGGAGAGGCGCAGGGTGCCGAGTACCGCGGTTACGCGGCCGGCTCGCGGTACCTGGTCACGCACGGCGGAGCCGCCGACATGTGCATCCTCGGCGAGCCGACCGAGAACAAGCTCGTACTCGCGCACTTCGGCTCGCTCTGGCTGCGGCTGTCCACCCACGGACCCTTCGTCCACACGGCGTTCAGCGAAGGCCGCCGCGACGAGAACTCGATCGTGAAGATGTATCCGGTGCTCGAGGCGATGCTCGAGTGGCTCCCGGTCTGGGAGGAGGAAATGTCATACGGCGACGTGCGCGGCGTGGCGAACGTCGGGTCGATCGAGGGGGGTTTCGGTTGGCGGGCATCGCGAACGCCCCATCGCACTGACCTCTATCTCGACCTGCGCGTGCCGCCGGACGTGCCCATGGCCGACGCGCGCCGAAAGGCGCTCGAGTTCGCGCGCTCCCTGGAGGGCGTCGACGCCGAGGTGTACGTGACCGCCCCGGGGGCCGAGATTGGCGAGGATCACCCGCTCGTCGCTTCACTCTCCGATGCGCACGCCGAGGTCTTCGGAACGTCTCCGGAGCGTGACGTCACACGCTGGTTCTCCGACGCGTCGGTGCTCACGCGCTACGGCATCGCAACGGTGAACTACGGGACGTCGAGCGGTCTGCCGGACGCGGAGTTGGGCGAGAACCTCGAGATAGCCGGGCTGGTGGCGACGGCCAGGGTCTACGCGCTCGCGATCGTCAACGTCTGTGGAGCCGTCTAGAGAGGGGAGATCCCATGCGGTCAGCCATCATGCTCATCGGATTGCTCGCGCTCGCGCTCGCGACTGCAACCGCCTCCGGCTCGCCCTCGGTTTGCATCGCCGGTGAGACGAAGGCAGGCGGCGGAAAGGTGATCGTTAACTGCGGGCCGGCGAAGGCCACGGTAAGGGTGGGGGGGAAGACCTACCGCTTCTCGCAGGGGCTGTGTCAGAAGTTGTTCGGCGACTACACGGTCAACATCGGCCCGATGCCGTTCCTGCCTCAACCTCGGAAGCTGAGCTTCAGGTTTTTCAACGTGAGTCTTCCCAAGGCGCGCACCGGGACGTACAAGCCCCCGTCCGTCAACGTCAGCTGGATGATCAATATCCCGGGCACGACCGCCCATTTGGACCGGGGAACGGTCAAACTGGCGAAGGGCCTGGAGCGGGGCACGTTCGCAGGTGACGTGTTGATTCAAGAGGGCAGCGCCGCCCCCAAGAGCGTGCGCGGAAGCGGGTCGTGGACCTGCTGACACGTCGATGAGACTCGTCACGTTCGGCGAGGGGATGGGCCGCGTTGGCGTCCTCGACAGCGAGGAGATCGCCGTCCTCGACGCGCCGACGATGCGGGAGTACTTCGAGCGCGGCGGCGCGGACGAGACCGGTGAGCGGGTGGCCCTCGCGGAGACGCGGCTGCGCGCGCCGATCGTGCCGAAGAAGTTCTTCCACACGGCGGGCAACTTCCGCGAGCACGAGGAGGAGTCGAAGCAGGTCGGGTGGACGCACGAGATCGCCCCGTGGATCGTCTTCTTCCAGAACGTCGACGCGATCGTGGGTCCTGACGAGCCGGTGATCTACCCGGAGCACATGACCGAGGAGCTCGACTACGAGCTCGAGCTGGCCGTCGTGTTGAAGCAGGCGGGGAAGTGGTTCTCGCCAGAGGAGGCTGTCGACTACATCGGGGGCTACGTGATCTTCAACGACATCACCGCCCGTGACATCCAGCGGCGCGAGATGCGCTCCGGCGTCTTCTCCTTCTGCAAGGCGATCGACACCTTCTGCCCGCTCGGGCCGTGGATCGTGACGCCCGACGAGATCCCCGACCCGCACGACCTGAGCATGGAGTTGCGTGTGAACGGGGAGGCCCGGCAGGTGTCGCACTCGTCGCGGATGAGCGTGACGATCCCGGAGATCCTGAGCCACTACTCCGCGCTCGGCTACTCCGCCGGCGACGTGCTGTCGACGGGAACCGTGTCGGGCGTGGCGGGGTTCTCGCCGGACGCCGAGTCGCTGTACCTGCGCCCCGGCGACGTGATCGAGTGCGAGATCGAGCGCATCGGCGTCCTGCGCAACCCGGTGATCTCGTGGCAGGAGGGACACGGAGTGTCCGCACCGCCGCGGGTGCGATGGTGATCGAGCGCTGATGAGCTGGCCGCGGGACGACGCGAAGCTCGACCGGGTGCGCGCACTCATGGGCGAGCACGGGCTCGACGCGATCGTCGCCCGCGCGCCCGACAACGTCCTCTATCTGACCAATTTCTGGGGCATGAAGGGCTACGACGCGGTCGTCTTCCCGCGCGAGGGTGACCCGACGCTGATCTGTCTGGAGGCGTCCGCAGAGGACGCGGCGCAGGCCGCGTGGACGACTGACGTGAGGCTGTTCGCCGGGTATCACCCGTCGGACCCGCGACCCCCGACGGCACGTGTCCTGGACTCGACCGTCGCAGTCGCGCGCGAGTACGGCGTCGTGGGGCTCGAGTTGTCGCTCGGCACGCAGGCCGCCGACCGCATGGTGGGCGAGCCGACGACGTTCACGAACGCCTGGTTCGACGCCTTCCCCGACGCTGTCGACGCAGCCCCTCTCCTCGCGGACGCCCGCGCGCTCAAGACCGTCCAGGAGCTGGAGCGGATGCGGCTCGCAAACGAGATCGCCGCCGCCGCCATGGACCACGTCCGCGGCGTGATCCGGCCCGGCCTGACCGAGGCGCAGATCGCAGCGGAGTGGCTCGGCTTCGTGCACGGCGAGGGCACCGGCTGGGCGGGCAAGGTCGACCTCGCGCTCGGGTTCTCACTCGTCTGGTCAGGCCCCGGGATCAAGACGTTCACCGCCACCACCAGCCGGCCCGTCGTCGAAGGCGAGCCGACGCTGTTCGAGATCTGGGTGTGCGCCGACGGGTACTGGTGCGACCACACGAAGAACGTCGTCTGTGGAGAGCTGACCGAGCGCTACCGCGAGCTGGAGGCCGGGCTGCTGGGCGTCTACGAGGAGGCGATCGCGTTCTGCCAACCGGGCGCGAGCCTCGCCGAGCTCGACCGGCGCATCCGGGAGGGGATCGCCACGCTCGGCTACCCGGGCCAGCCGTCGCACCCCGTCTGCCACGGCGTCGGCGCGCGCGCCCACGAGCCGCCGTACGCGCACCAGGCGGGAGTCGGTGAGATCCAAGAAGGCATGGTTCTTGCAATCGAACCAGGATGCTATTGGCCGGGAGGCGGCGGCCTGCGTGTCGAGGACAACTTCCTGATCGCGGCAGACGGCGCGGAGAAGCTTTCCACGTTCCCTGACGGCATCGTGGAGGCAGGATGACCACGCTTGCAACAGACTGTTGCAAGGAGGGGGTGGCGTGACGCTCGACCGCGACAAGGTGTGGACGGGCTGGGTCAACGACGCGGCTCTCGGGCCGCAGCCCGACGTCACGGTTGGCCTCTACGACACGACGCTGCGCGACGGCGAGCAAACGGTCGGCGTCGTCTTCTCCCCCGAGGAGAAGCTCGAGATCGCCCGCGCGCTCGACGCGGCGGGCATCGACCGCATCGAGGCCGGCTTCCCCCGCGTGTCCGACGACGACTGGCGCGCGGTCGAGCTCATCGCCAGCGCCGGCCTCCGGGCCGAGGTGTGGGGCTTCTCCCGTGCCGTGCCGGCCGACGTCGAGGTGCTCGTCGAGCTCGGCGTCCAGGCGTCGGTGATCGAGAGCCCCATCTCCGACGGGAAGCTGCAGGCGCTCGGGGTGTCGCGCGAGACGATGCTGGAACGGATCGCAAAGGCGGTGCGCTTCGCGACCGAGCACGGTATCCGCGTCTGCTTCTTCGGCGTCGACTCCTCGCGCGCCGACCGTGAGTTCTTCGCTCAGGCCTACGTGACCGCGGTCGAGGCGGGCGCGGCCGAGATCGCCGTCGTCGACACGCTCGGCATCGCCACCCCCGAGGCCGCCGCGTTCCTCGTCGGCAACGCGCGTGAGCGGCTCGGCGACACGATCCCGGTCCACTGGCACGGCCACGACGACTTCGGGCTCGCGACGGCGGCCGCGGTCGCCGCCGTGCAGGCTGGCGCCACCTGGGTGCAGGGCACGATCAACGGCATGGGGGAACGGGCCGGCAACGCCGACCTCACCGAGATCGCGCTCGCCGTGGAGGCCCTGTACGGGATCCCGACGCGGCTCGACCTGCGCGCCGCGCGCGAGCTCTCCCGGCTCGTGCAAGAACGCGCGGGTACGCCGCTCGCGCCGTGGAAACCCGTCACCGGTGACACGCTGTTCACGCGCGAGTCCGGCGCCGTCGCCGCACAGTTCCACGATCCGCCGGCGATCGAGCCCTACTCGTCCGACGTCGTTGGCGCACCGCGCGGGATCGTGCTCGGGAAGAAGAGCGGCGTCGACTCGATCCGGATCAAGGTCGCGGAGCTCGGCCTCGACGTGCCGGAGGAGCGATACCCGGCTCTGCTCTCCGAGGTGAAGCGCCTCGGTGTCGAGAAACGGGGCCTCGTCACGGACGACGAGCTGCGAGCGCTCGCGGCAGACGAGGAGGGAGCGCCCTGACCGACCCGGCGGTGTCCGTCCTGATCGTCGTCGGCAACCAGCGTGAGCGGGCGGCTCGCGCTCTCGCGACCGTGCTCGCACAGGAGGGGATCGAGCGGGGGGAGGTCCTCCTCTTCGAGTGCAGCCGCCCGCCGATGGAGCCACTCCCGGGCGCGGACAACCCCGTCGTCCGGCTCGTCCATCGGCCTGACCGGGGCGTCTTCGGCGCGCTCCGCGCGGACGCAGTCAGGCTCGCCCGCGCGCCGATCGTCGCCTTCGTCGAGGAGCACGTGGAGGCGCTGCCCGGCTGGCTCGAAGCGACCGAGCGGGCGTTCGCGGGCGGAGCATACGGCGGTGTCGGCGGTGAGGTGCACCAGCTCAACGCGGGGGTCGGCATCAGCGATCTCGTGGCGGCCATGAACTACGTCCGCTGGCAACCCCCGGCGCGCCGCCGCGAGGACGCCGACGTGATCGTCGGCCATAACGCGGCCTACCTCCGCGCCGACCTACTTGCATTCGGCGACGATCTCGACCGTCTGCTCGGCTCGGAGACGGTGCTTCAGCGGGAGCTCGTCAAGCGAGGCCGGCGTCTGCTCGTCGACCCGACGATCCGGATCGCGCACCGCAACGAGGTCGGAGTGCGTTCGATCTGCCGGGGCTACTACCTGTGGAACGTCAGCTTCGGCGCCTCGTGGGCCGCGACCGAGAGCTGGTCGACGGTTCGGCGCGCGGCACAGGTGCTCGGTATTCCGTGGTGGATCGCCCGGCGCGTTGGTCAGATGCTGGGCGAGGCGCACCCCGAGGCACGACGGGTGCTGCTGCGCCGGCTGCCCGCGCTGCTCGCGGCACAGGCGGCAGGCGCCGCCGGTATCGCCGTTGGCTGCACACTCGGCGACCGCGGCCACGGGCGCCGCTTTACCGACTACGAGATCGACGAGCCTCGCGGCCCGACGGCGACGAGCTCGCGATAGAGCTCGTCGAGCGTCTCGGCCCGCGCCCGCCACGAGAACGTCGTCTGCGCGAGCGCTCGCGCCCTGGCTCCCATGGCCGCTCGCTCCTGCGGCCGGTGCAGCAGCTCGAGCACTGCTCCCGCGAAGGCCCCGGGATCCTCGGGGGCGACGATTCCGATCGCCTCGGCGCTGACGAGACGACCGAGATCGCCCGTCGGGTTCGTCGCAACCGGCCGACCTGCGGCGAGGTAGTCCCCGACCCGGTTGGGAAACCGCGCCGCGTTGTGCGGCCGGTTCGTGTACGGCAACAGCATCACGTCGCCGCACGCCATCACGTCGCCAAGCTCACGGTACGCGACGACGCCGAGCTGCAGCACGCGGTCGACGGCTCCAAGCGATGCTGCCGCCACGTCGACGGCGCCGATGCGCCGTCCCGTCGTGATCAGCCATGCTCGCGGCTCGCGGACCGCAAGCTCGGCGAACACGCGGCCGAGCAGCCAGTCGTCGAACGGGGCAAAGCCCGTGTGCACGAGGACGAGCGCGTCCTCCGGCACGCCCAGACGCCGTCGCGCCGCCGAGGCACTCGCGGGCGCGAAGACATCGTCGTTCGCCCCGATCGGAACGAGACGGACGCGCTCGGCGGGAACGCCGAGGCGCAGCGCCCGATCGGCAAGGTCGGTGCTGATCACCGTCACCGCGTCCGCTCGCCGGCGTGTGTACGCCTGCCACACGCCGTCGAAGGAGCCGAGCGTGAGGCGCTGCGGCGCCGGCCAATCCGCGGCCATCCCGTCGGGGCCCCACAGATCTGCCCAATCCGCCACGTACACCGCGCGGCGCAGGCGGCGAGCCAGCAGAGCCGGCACCGTGGCGCACGGTCGCTGCTCGAACGCGTGCACGACGTCGTAGCGCGTGCGCAGCACGTGCGCGACGCGGCCGGCGAGATCGACGGGGCTGAGCCCGCCGTTGCGTAAACGCCCGTGCACGAGGTCCGGAAGCTGGACGAGCCGAACGCCGTCGACGAGCTCGTTCACGACCCGGACTCCCGCGTGTCCCCTGGAAGCGATCACCGTCAGCTCGTGCCCCATCGCCGCCAGAGGCCGCGCCAGGGACAGGGCGCGGATCGCGCTTCCCTGCCAGGCGACGTTGTGGGCGACCATCAGGACGCGCATCAGCGTTTCGTCCCGTGCGGGGAGACGAGCATGCCGGCCAGCTCGCCGGCGAACCAGGCGACGTGCGCGCTTCCCACGACAGGAAGCGTGAGCACGGCGTCGCGCCGGAGCCCGGCCCTCCACGCGTTCCCGACGCTGCGGCAGGTGACACGCAGCGGGCGCACGAGCGTGACGGTGACCACGACGTCCCAGGCCGTCGCGACCCGTCCGCGAACCGAGGCGCGTCGCAGCCCTCCCAGCTCGCGGCCGCGCGCGTACCGCTCTGCGAGCAACCCGCGCCAGGTGCCCGCATGGTCGTGCCGGAACACCGCGCCCGGGTCGAGGTGGATCGGCACCCCTGACTCGCGGAGCGCCCAGCAGAACACCGTGTCGCCGAGCATGAGGTCCTCCCGGAAGCCTCCGACTGCCTCCCACGCGGCGCGCGTGCAGAGCAGGCCGCACGTCGGCGCGATCTCGACCGGTCTCGGCGCGCTACCGGCGAGCCAGAGGTCGAACTTGGCGAGATGCATGCCGCGCTCGACGTAGGTGCGTCCGTGCGTCGTGAGGACGGCTGCGATGGCTCCGCCCGAGACGTCCCAGGTTGCAAGCAGCGCACGCAGCGCTCCCGGCTCCGGGTAGATGTCCGGGTCGGTGAAGAGCAGGAGCTCGCCGTGGGAGGCGCGCACGCCGACGTTCCGCGCAGCGTGGGGGAGCAGCCGCTCCGCGGATGTCAGCACGTGGATGCCGGGCACCGCAGAAGCGAGCTGCGCCGAGCGTCCGTCGGGCGAGCTGTCGACGACCACGATCTCCGCGGGAACGTCCTGCGCGCGAAACGTCTCCAGGCAGCGGGCGATCGTCTGCTCGGAGCGATAGGCCGGGATCACGATCGACAGCTTCATAGGGTGCGACGTTGAGCCTACGTTGCGGGGCGCAGGCAGCCGGTCGCCGGTACGAGGCCGGTTGACTGTCATGTCACGGATGCGAAATACTCGCGTGGCGCCCTTTGACATGTCACGGGACCGGAGGTGTCCGCGCGATGAGGTTCAGCATGTATTCGGAGGTTCAGCTCCACCCGGGGAAGACGCCCGAGACGGTGTACGCCGAGGTGCTCGAGCAGATGGTCAACGCCGATCGCCTCGGCTACGACGTCTATGCCGTGATCGAGCACTTCTTCTTCCCGAAGTTCTCAGTCTCCGCGAACCCCACGGCGCTCTTCGCCGCCGCCGCGCAGCTCACGAAGAACATCCGCTTCCGCACCATGCTGCACGCGCTCCCGTACCACAACCCGGTCGTGCTGGCGAGCGTGATCCACACCACGCACATCCTCACCGGCGGGCGCTACGAGTGGGGCGTCGGGCGCGGGCACGGCTGGATCCCGCCCAAGGCGGGCGTGCCGCTCGACGAGCACGCGCGCCCGCGCTACGAAGAGGCCGTCGACCTGCTGCTCGCTGCGCTCGAGAACGAGCGCTTCTCGCATCACGGCAAGTACTTCGACGTCGACGACTCGCACGTCGCGCCGTTCGTCTCCACCCCGTATCGCGTCTACCTCGGCGGCACCTCCGACCGCACGTACACCCTCGCCGCCGAGCGCGGGTGGGGCGTCGCCGTGCCGCCGCTCTTGCCGTACAAGGTGCTCGAGCAGCAGCTCGACCTGTACCGCGAGAGCTGCGCCGAGCAGGGCACCGAGCCGGACATCGTCTGGATCCACGCCTGCCACCTCGACGACGACCGCGCCACGGCGCTGCGCGAGGGGCGCGACTGGATCAACGGCTTCATCCAGGGCAACTGCTCGCCGCTGACCGAGTACGAGAAGCCGGACAAGGACGGTCTGATTGCCGCCGGCTACGGCTTCTACACCGCGGGAATCATGGAGCAGTTGGCCGAGGTGCCCTACGAGCAGCTGATCGAGGAGGACTACGTCTGGGTCGGGACGCCGGACGACATCATCGAGCGCATCGAGGAAACGCTCGCAGTCTGTGAGGGCATCAAGGAGATCGGCATCACCGTCAACGCCGGTGGCGCACCGCATTGGATGGCGATCAAGAACCAGGAGCTGTTCGCAGAGCGCGTCGTGCCGCACTTCAAGGGCAAGGTCGCGGTCGCCGCACGCCCAACTTCGAGTGAATCGAGCCAGGAGGCATGAGGCGCCGGTGATCGAGCGCGTGTGCGTGATCGGCGCCGGCGCGATCGGCAGCCTCTTCGCCGGCCACCTGGGCCAGGTGACCGAGGTATCCGTGCTCACCCGCCGGCGCGAGCACGCCGACGCGTTGAACGCGGAGGGCCTGCGCGTGTCGGGCCGCAGCGATCTGCACACGCGGGTCGTAGCGGCAGCCGACCCGGACGAGATCGAGCCGTTCGACGTCGGCATCGTTGCGACGAAGGCGACCGGTCTCGAGGCGGCAGCGGCCTCGCTCGCAGGCCGGTTCCCCGGGGCGACGATCGTGACGACCCTGAACGGGCTCGGCGCCGAGGAGGTCGTGCGGGCTCACGGCAACTGGCCGATCGTGTCGGGCGTCACCTTCATGAGCGGCACCAAGCATTCCGACACGCACGTTGAGTACGTGCTCGACACCGAAACGTGGCTCGGCCCCTACGAAGACACGCCGTTCGACCACGTCGCGGAAATCGCCGAGCTGATCAACCGATCCGGCCTCCGGGCGGACGCGCTGCCGGACCTTCGCCCGGCGCAGTGGTCGAAGCTGGTCTTCAACGCGACCGTCAACTCGGTCGCGGCGCTCACCGGGCTTCCGCACGATCCACACTTCGCCGCCGAGGAGGGGCCTAGCGACCTCGGGCACCTCGTCCACGACCTGGTGGACGAGGGGAAGGCGGTCGCGGCGGCTGCGGGAATCGAGCTCCACGACGACCCCTGGCAGATGAACGTGCTCGCCACGCAGCGGGGGTCGGCCCACTATCCCTCGATGCTGGAGGACGTCGAAGCACAGAGGCACACGGAGGTCGACCTCATCACGGGAGCGCTCGTCCGCGAGGCGGAGCGGCACGGCGTGCCGGTGCCGCTGCACACGGCGATGTACTCGCTCGTGAAAGGGAAGGAGGCGTCGTGGGACGCCTCCGACAACGGGGAACTGTCAACTGCATCAGGAGGGCAGTGATGAGTAGAAGGAAGCTGGGACTGGTGGCGGCGCTTCTCGTCGTCGCCGCGACCGCGGCAACGGTGGCGCTCGCGGCACCCGCCGCCAAAGACCCGATCGTGATCGGCTGGGCGTTCGACAGCAAGGGCAACATGGCCCCATTCGACGGGCCGGCGCTGGCCGCGGCCCAGGTCCGCGTGAAGCAGATCAACGCCCGAGGAGGAGTCAGCGGGCGGAACTTCGAGATCCGGACGTGCGACACGAACAACAACAACCCCGCGAAAGCGAAGGCGTGCGCGGCGCGCCTGCTCGGGCAGGGCGCCGACATCATGTTCGTCACCTGCGACGTCGAGTTCTCGGCGCCCGCAACCCAGGAGGCCATCAACCACGGCGTGCTCGCGATCGCGCCGTGCATCGGCACCGACCAGATGGGCCCGAAGCGCTTCGGCGCCAAGGGGCGGCTCGCGTTCAGCTTCGGGAACGTCGCCCAGGACGAGGGCTCGGCGATGGCCGAGGTCGCGTGGAAGAACGGCTGGAAGACGGCCGCGCTCGCTACGAACACCCTCCTCGTCTACTTCAAGAACGTCGTGCAGGCCTTCGAGGCCCGCTTCAAGCAGCTCGGCGGCAAGATCGTCGCCAAGGAGAGCTACGCCTCGTTCGCCAACAACGTCCAGAACGCGGTCACGCGGCTGAACGCCGTCGAGGCCGACGTGATCGTGACGTCGACAGCGTTCGCGGAGCTGCCGGCCCTGGTGAGCGGTCTGCGGACTCTCGACAACCAGACGCCGATCCTCAACTCCTGGGCCGGCGACGGGACGTACTGGCTGCCGAAAGAGCCGGTGATCTCGAACTACTACGCCGTGACGTACGCGTCGGCGTTCGGTGACGACAAGAGCCCGGCGGTCAACGCGCTCGCGAAGGCGGTCAAGGCCGGCACGGGTGGATTCGTGACGGGCGCGGCCGCGATCGACGGCGTGGCCACCGCGATCAGGCGAGCCAAGGGCTCGACGCAGGGCATTGCGCTCGCGGCGCAGCTCGAGAAGTTCAGCAAGGTCCCGACGCTCTCGGGCCTCGTCAGCTTCTCACCGCAGTTGCACACCGTCTTCGGGCGGCAGTACCGGATCCTCCGGATCCAGAACTCGAAGCCGAAGATCGTGGGGTACGTCACCGCGAAGGTCGTCCCGAAGATCTGAGCGGAGTGCAGATGCCAGACGCTGAGTCGGCGTCCGGCGACACCCGACGGCCCGGAGCGACGCTCCGGGCCGCGGGGGTGTCACGGTCGTTCGAAGGTGTGCAGGCGCTCGCCGGTGTCACGCTCGAGCTGTCGCGGCACGAGGTCGTGGGGCTGATCGGCCCGAACGGGGCCGGGAAGTCGACGCTCGTCAACGTGATCACCGGGTTCGACCTGCCGACTGAGGGGACGGTCTGGCTCAACGACACCGAGATCACGCGCTGGAGCCCGCATCGCCGAGGTCGCAAGGGCCTGGCGAGGACGTTCCAGCACAGCCGCTCGTTCCGTCAGCTCAGCGTCCGCGAGAACATCGAGGTCGCAGCGCTCGGTGTCGGGGTGGGGCCCCGTGTCGCGCGGGCACGGACGGACGTGCTGATCGAGCTGCTGCGCCTCGGCGCGCAGGCGGACGCGCCTGCGGCAACGCTTGCCCACGGCGACGAGCGTCGTCTCGGGGTCGCGCGGGCGCTCGCGACCGGGCCCGCGTTCGTGCTGATGGACGAGCCCGCGGCCGGTCTCCCGGAGGCCGAGGTGCCCGAGTTCGCCGGTGTGATCCGCTCGGTTCGTGACGAGCACGACGCCGGCGTTCTCCTGATCGACCACAACATGGCGTTGATCATGGACGTCTGCGACCGGATCCAGGTGCTCGACCAAGGCCGAACGCTCGCGGAGGGGTCGCCGACCGAGGTGCGCGCCAATCTCGATGTCGCGGCGGCCTATCTCGGCGAGAGCGCCGTCTACGAGGGCGGCGCATGAGACGCCCTGTGTCCACCGTGCGATTGGCGTGTGTCGTCGGCGCCGGCCGCCGTAGCGGCCGCTTTAGGGTTGTCGCGATCCCGGATCTGCTTTCGCAGATGCGGGATCTGCGGGGCTGGCAGGGTTGTCGCGATCCCGGATCTGCTTTCGCAGATCCGGGATCTGCGGGGGAAGCATGAGCGGATCTGCCGCGATGCTCGAGCTCGAGGCCGTCGAGGTGCGCTACGGCAGCGTCGCGGCCGTGCGGGATCTCACGCTTCACGTTCTGCGCGGCGAGATCGTCGGGCTGATCGGCCCGAACGGGGCGGGGAAATCGACGACCTTGCACGCGATCATGGGTCTCGTGCCGATCCAGCGAGGGGAGGTGCGGCTCGAGGGAGCATCGCTCCGCGGCAGGCGGCCCGAGGCGATCGCGCGGGCCGGGATCGCGCTCGTACCCGAAGGGAGGCGGATCTTCTCCGGGCTCAGCGTCGAGGAAAACCTCCGGCTCGGGCTCGCCGGGCGACGTGACCGCGCGGGCGCGGAGGCGGCGATCGAGCATGTCGTCGCGATGTTCCCGATCCTCGGCGAGTTTCGCCGCCGGCGCGCCGGCGGGCTCTCCGGCGGGCAGCAGCAGCAGCTTGCGATCGGCCGAGCCCTCGTCGCCGACCCGGACGTCCTGCTTCTCGACGAGCCGTCACTTGGGCTCGCGCCCAAGATCGTCGACGTCGTCTTCGACGCGCTGCGCGCGATCCGCGACGCCGGCGTGACCGTGTTGCTCGTCGAGCAGCGCGCCCAGCGGACGGTCGCACTCGCGGACCGGACGTATCTCGTCGCGAACGGTGAGCTGAGGCTGACCCTCGGCCCGGACGACGCGGGCGAGACGGAGCGGATGGTGGCCGCATACCTCTCGTGAGCGCGAGCATCGTGATCGGAGTCGTGGACGCGCAGACGATCGTCGACGCGGTCGGTCTCGGCGCGGTCTACGCGCTGATGGCCGTTGGCATCGGCCTCGTGTTCGGTGTCCTGCGGCTCGTCAACTTCGCCTACGGACAGCTGATCATGGCGGGCGCCTACGCGCTCGCGTTCTCCTCGGATCAGGACTGGCCGGTGCTCCCCGGCATCTTGCTCTGCTTCGCGGCGGTGCTCGGCCTCTCGTTCGCGCTCGAGCGCCTCGTCTTCCGCCCGCTGCGGATGCACTCGGAGGCGGTGATGCTCGTCACCACCTTTGCGATCGCGTTCGTCCTCCAGAACATCGCGCTGGTGATCGACGTGCGCGACGGAACGATCGGCGAGGCCGCCGTCTCGATCGCCGGTGTCACCTTGCCCGGTGACAGCGGCTCGATCAACCAGGCATTTTCGTTGTGGGGGCTCGACGTCCGCCGGATCACCGTGATCGCGATCGTCGTCGCGGCGGCGTGGCTCGCGGGCCTGGCGCTGCTGCTCGGTCGCACCACGATCGGGTTGCAGATGCGGGCGGCGGCGACAGACTTCCGCACGGCGCGCCTGCTGGGGGTCAAGGCGAATGCCGTGATCGGGTTTGCGGTCATGTTGTCCGGGGCGATCGCGGCCACCGTCGCCGTGCTGCTGACCGTGCAGAGCCCGCTCGTTTCGCCGGACTTCGCTCTGCGGGAGACGATCGTCGTCCTCGTCGGCGTCGTCGTCGGAGGGATCGACCGGCTGTGGACAGCAACGCTCGGCGGGTTCGCGATCGGGTTCGCGACCGGGTTGCTCGCGGGTGCCCTGCCGACCGACAAGACCGTGTATCTCCCCGCCGCCGTCTTCGCACTCGTGGTCGTCGTCCTCCTGATCCGCCCGGCAGGGCTCTTCAGCCGGCGCGGGTCGGCTGCTGCGGAGCGCGTATGAGACTCCCTGTGTCAGCCCCGCCACGTACGTCCATGGTCGGCGCCGGCCGCGTCGGCGGCCGCTTCAGGGGTTGTCGCGAGCCCGGATCTGCTCTTGCAGATTCGGGATCTGCGGAGCTGGCATGAGTCGCCGACTCGATCCGCTCGTGCAGCTTGCCGCGCCCGCGCTCCTCGTGATCTCGGTCGGCGTCGCAGGGTCGTTCACCTCGCGGGCGACCGAGATCTACTTCGGAAACGCTCTCGTATCGGTGGCGATCGTGGTCGCGATCTACGTCTTCGTGGGGAACTCCGGCGTCCTCTCCTTCGGTCAGATCAGCTTCGCGGCGGTGGGTGGCTTCGCAGCGGCTGTGATGACGGTGCCGGCCGACGTCAAGCCGGGTGTGCTTCCCGACGCGTTCAGCGTGATCAGAGACAACTCGCTCGGCAATCTCTCGTCGCTGGCGCTCGCGGCGATCGTCGGCGGGGCGTATGCGCTGATCGTCGGGCTGCCGTTGATGCGGCTCTCCGGTCTCGCCGCGGGGATCGCGACCTTCGCAGTGCTCGAGATCACGCACAACGTCCTGCGCGAGTGGACGAAGATCGGGCCGGGAGCGGGCCTTCTCTCGCTTGTGCCCGAGACGACCGACCTCCGCCAGGCGGTGATCGGTGCGCTCGTCGCGATCGGGCTGGCGTTCGGGTACCAACGGAGCCGCTATGGACGCCAGCTCCGCGCGACGCGGGAGGATGCCGCGGCAGCCCAGGCGGTCGGCGTCAGCGTGCACCGACAACGGCTCTGGGCCTTCGTCCTGTCCGGGGCGCTCGCCGGTCTCGGGGGCGGGCTCTACGTGCACCTGCTCGGCAGCCTCACCGCCGACCAGCTCTACCTCGAGCTGACGTTCGTCAGCCTGGCGATGCTCGTCGTGGGCGGCATGACGAGCCTGCTCGGGGCCGTCGTCGGTGCCCTGACGATCAGCGGGTTGATCTCGTTTCTCGGCGAGGCCGAGGACGGCATCGGGATTGGTTTCACGATCGACCTTCCCGAAGGCAGCGGGCTGATCGTCGTCGGCGTGCTGATGGCGCTCGTGCTGATCGTCCGCCCGTCCGGCCTCACGGGTGGGCGTGAACTGTCGCTTCGCCTTCCGGGACGGCGATGGTGAGGATCTGCGTCGTCGGGTGCGGGGCGGTCGGCTCACTCTTCGCAGCGACACTCACGACACTCGAGGATGTCGAGGTGTGGGCGTTCGACCTGCACCAGGCGCACGTCGACGCTATCAACAAGAACGGATTGCAACTGGTCGGGACGGGAAAGGTAGTCGGCCGGCCCAGGGCTGTCAGCGACCCCTCGGCTCTCCCGCCCTGCGATTACGGGATCGTCGCGACCAAAGCGATGCACGCAGCCTTGGCGATCGAGGCGACGGCGCACGCCTTCTTGGACGGCGCGGTCGCATCGGTGATGAACGGCGTCGGCAACGAGGAGACCCTGGCCGAGCACGTCGAGTACGTGATCCGGGGAACGACCTTTCCCGCCGGGAAGCTGCTCGAGCCGGGTGTCGTCCAGTGGGACGTCAAGGGCGACACCACGTTCGGTCCCTTCGAGCCGCGGCCGCTCCCGCTCGAGAAGATCGCTCCGCTTGCCGACGCCTGCACGCGTGCGGGCATGCCGACGGTGGCGGTCGCCGACGCACGGCCCGCGCAGTGGCGGAAGGTGATCTTCAACGCCTCGACGAACCCGATCGGCGCCCTCACTGGGCTCACGCACGGCCGCGTCTGCGAGCGCCCCGACCTGCGCGCGCTCGTTTCGGCGCTGGTGGACGAGGGCAAGGCGGTCGCCACGGCCCAGGGCATCGTGCTCGACGCAGATCCCGAGGCGTTGATCGACCACGCTGCGAAGCCGGAGGTGGCCTACGGCCACAAGGCGTCCATGCTGCAGGACGTCGAGGCACGCCGTCTCACCGAGATCGACTACCTGAACGGCGGCATCGCGCGCTTCGGCCGCGAGTACGGCGTGCCGACGCCGCTGAACGACGCTGTCACCGCGCTGATCAAGGGAGTGGAGGCGTCATGGACCTGAGATCCGAGCTCGACCGCCGTTTCGTCAACGTCCGCGCCGCCATGGCCGCGCACTCGCTCGATGCGCTCGTCGTCGCAGGGAGCGAGTACTCGGGCTTCGAAGGCTCGGTCACGTACCTGTCCGGCTTCCAGATCGTGCACCGCTACGCGTACGTGGTCGTACCTGCGGACGGAGAAGCGTTCGTCGTCTTCCCCACTGAGGCTCGCTACGTCGGGGAGCACGCGACGGCGATGCTGGAGCAGATGTTCCATCCCCGCCCCGGCGAGGCGATCGCACAGCGCGCCCGCGACGCGGGCTGGCGGCGCCTGGGCGTGTACGGGCTCGACTACATCATGACCGTGCGGGATTTCACCGCCCTCGACGGGCTCGAGCTCGTCAACTTCGACGTCGAATTCGATCATGCCCGCGCGGTCAAGAGCGTGGCGGAGCTGGAGTCGGTGCGCGACTCGGTACGGATCAACCGACGCGGCTTCGAGATCTGGTACGAGCAGTACGCCCCGGGCAAGACCGCCGCGGAGGTGATGGCCGCCTGCGAGGAGTACTTCGTCGCCGAGGGGTGCGGCCGCCTGACTCAGAACATGGTGCTGACCGCGCCGGGCCGCTCGGGGCTCGCCTACCCTGAGTTCAAGATCGCCCGCTCGTCGGAGGTGCTGACCGACTTCATGCTCCCCTCGCTCGAGGTCGCCGGGCCCGGCATGCACTGGGTCGAGGTGTCCCGGGCCGTCGCCGCGGCGGGCACCGAGCTCTCCGACGACACGAAGCGGATGGCGGAGGCCTACGGCGAGTACTTCGAGGTCGCTCGCACCGCGATGCGCGCCGGCGCCACCTGCCACGACGTGCACGTCGCGGTCTCGCAGGGGTTCTCCGACCGTGGCTATCACCTCGGTCACGTCACCGGCCACTCGATCGGGATGACGATGATCGAGCACCCGAAGATCGGCGAGGGCGTCGACGTCCCCTTGGCCGAGAGCATGGTGTTCTCCATGCACCCGCACGCGATCGCCGCGAACGGGGAGGACTGCCTCTACATGCAGGACACGTGGCTCGTCACCGCCGCCGGCGGCGTGCCGCTCGCCGACCTGCCGATGCAGGTGTTCTTCACGTAGCTTGGCGACATCCATGTCGATTGTGGCGGGATTGCGAACTCTGAGATTCATCCGCCCTTCTTCCGGCTAGGCTCACGGACATAGGCTGATGTCGTTGGACTCGGTGCCACTAGAGGGCATCCTCGTCGGAGAAGACGGCGTGGCCCGCTGCTTCTGGGGCGGCGGCTCGAGCGACGAGTACCGCGCCTATCACGACACGGAGTGGGGATTCCCCGTCACGGACGACACACGCCTGTTCGAGAAGCTGTGCCTGGAGGGCTTCCAGTCGGGGCTCTCGTGGCTGACCATCCTGCACAAGCGAGACAGCTTCCGGCGGGCGTTCGCAGGGTTCGACTTCCACGCCGTGTCGTGCCTCGGCCCGCGAGACGTCGAGCGACTGCTCGGCGATGCCTCCATCGTGCGCCACCGTGGCAAGATCGAGTCGACCATCAACAATGCTGCGCGATGCGTCGAGGTGGTAGAGGAGCAGGGCTCGCTGGCGTCCTACGTGTGGGGCTTCGAGCCCGAACCGTCGACGCGTCCGCAGCGCCTGACCTGGGACGTCCTGCGCGAGACGGCGCAGACCGACGAGTCGCGGGCGCTGGCGAAGGATCTGAAGCGCAGGGGCTGGACGTTCGTCGGGCCTACTACCGTCTACTCGTTCATGCAGGCGATGGGGCTCGTGAACGACCACCTCGACGGATGCGACGTGCGCGCGCCGGCCGAGCGCGCCCGGGAGAACCTCGCCCGACCAAGCTAGAATCCGCGCATGAGCTGGCCCTGGCTCGCGCTTCTCGCCGCAGCGGTCGCCGTTGTCGTCGCCGCCGAATGGCCGCGCCTGACGGGTGCCGTCGGTACCGAAGCGCGCCGCCGGCGGCAGCGTGGCCGGCGCAAGGCGAGGCTGCACGTGATCGTCAACGACGACGTCGACGAGTTCGAGGAGAGCGTGCGCCGTGACCTCGAGTCGCTCCCGACGACCGAAGAGCCCAGGACCAGGCGCCCGTAGGGGCGAGGCTTTCTCCAGCGCCAGAACCGCGCCCTATCGGATGACGATCGTGGCGCGCAGCACGCGCGTGTTCGGCAGGATGCGCGCCACGTTCTCCATGTTCCGGGTTTCCTGGTGGTCGGAGACCTGGAGTCGAAGCCTGTGGCGGCCGCGGACGAGGTTGGACGTCCCGATCCGGATCACTCCTCCCGACAGCGTCGCCGGACGTGTCACCCCGTCGACGGTGACGAGGATCGACGACCGATCGACGCCAGAGCCTACGTCTGCGACGCGGATCCCGATCGGCGTGCGGCGGGGTACCGACCGCTTCAGCAACCGTGTGGTCGGGGGCGTGACGTCGTCCACCCAGAAGCGGAACGTGAATGCGCCCGCCCCGGCGGCCGTGCTGCTGTCGAACACCACGTCGTAGGTTCCCGTGGCCGGGTGCAGCACTCCTGCGGCGAGGGTCGGCTCGCCGAAGTCGACGAGGTACGGATTGAGGTTGAAAGGCAGCGCCGCGTATCCGGCCAGCCTGTTCTCGTCGCCCGCGGCGATCACGCGCGGCTCGACGCGAACGCCGTTCCCACGCGACGTGATGACGACGCCGATGTTGGCGATGCGCCGGGTGACGGTGAATCGGAAGAGCTGCTCCGGCCCGGCCAGGGTGGAGCTGACAGGCCCGTCGGCCGGGACCTCCGGGTAGCGGTACGTCGACGCGAGCGCCGGCTTGCCGCGTGTGTCTCCCGCATAGATGCCGGGACGCGGCAGCGGCCGCGCCGTGGCGGCGGCGAGCGCCGGCGTGGATACGCGGAACCAGAACGGGATGCGCCGGACGGCGCCGTCTTTCGATAGGCGCACGACGCCGCCGGCCTCACCGTCCGCTCCGCCGGCGAGGGCGGTGACCGCGATCGTGCCGGGCACGGTGGCGGACGTCGGAGCGCTCAGAACGGTGCCGGCAGGGGCCGTCTCGACGTCGACGGCGACCGACCACGTTCCTGCGCCACCTCCGGCGTCGGCGAGGGTGATGTCCTGCGAGACGAGCGCGCCTTGGGTCAGGTGCTGGAACGAGACCGATGTGGGGGTGGCCGTCACGAGCGGCACGTCGGCGGCGACGAGGTCGAGGAAGCCTGCGCCTGCGCGGGTGGGCGGTTCGAGCTCGCCGGGCCGGAGCGGTCGAGCGCTCCCGACGACCGCCGCCTTCACCTGCGCCACCGTCCAGTCCGGGTGGCGTTGTAGCAGCAGCGCGACGCCTCCCGCGACGTGCGGCGAGGCCATGCTCGTGCCTGAGCTCGTCGCCCAGGCTGCGCCCGGCACGGACGAGAGAATGGAGACGCCGGGGGCGGTGACGTCGGGCTTGAGGCGGAGCGACAGCGGTGTCGGTCCCGCCGACGAGAACCCCGCCACGTCGGCGCCTGCGCCTTCGACGCTGGCCGCCGCGACCGTGATCGCGTCCGCGGAGCTCCCCGGGGAGCTCACGGAGCCGCGGCCGAACTGGTCGAAGTCGTTCCCGGCCGCGACCACCGGCACGACGCCGGCGGCGGCGGCGGCGTCAAGCGCGAGGGCGACGACGTCGCGGGCGGGCTCGATCTCCGGTTCCCCCAGCGAGAGGTTGATCACGTCCATGCCGTCCGCGACGGCCGCCTCGATGGCGGCCACGAGCTCCGGCGCGTTGCCGTCGAGGCCGACACCTGCGTCCGTGGGGATCGTGAGCGCCTTGTAGTTGCCGATGTACGCTCGTGGCGCGACGCCAGAGAGGCGACGACCGCCGCCCGCGGCCGTGCGGTTGTTGCCGGCGGCGATGCCCGCCACGTGGGTGGCGTGCCCCGACTGCTCGGGGTCGAAGGGCTTCGAGGCATGTCGCCACGTCGCGCCGGGAGGCGCGAACGCGCGCGCGACGATCACCTTCGCGGTCGTGTACGCGGTCTGCCCCTTGGGGAAGCCAGCCGGCATCGCGTAGCCGGCCGGATCGAAGAACGGGTGCGTCTGGTCGACGCCGTCGTCGATGATGCCGATCTTGATCCCCTGTCCCGCGCTTGCCAAGCCGGGGCCCCAGATCGTGGGTGCGCCGATCTGGCCGGGGCTACGGTCGAGCGCCGCACCGTACGAGGTGCCGCGGCTGACGTCGCGCACGCCGGGGAGCGCCTCGAGCGCCGGGATCGCACGCTCGGGCAGGACGACGGCGAACCCGTTGGCGACGATGCGGTAGCGCCACCGCAGCGACGCCTGCGGCAAGCGCTGGCCGAGCGCCCGCGCGAACCGCGCCTGCTCGGCGGCGATGTGACGAGACGCCTCGCGGCCGTCCGCGTACGCGAGCGGCGGAGAGGAGAGCGTGACCACGACCTCGGTGGCCGGGCCGGCCACGCTGGGTGGCACGGCGGCGCCTGGCGACCCGACCGTGAGAACGACGGCGGCGACGAGGACTGGGGCGAGGAGACGCATCGAAGGGTTAGACGTGGGGGACGGCGATTTCGCTGCCGGTACAATGCCCGTCGCCGCGCGGATGTGGCGGAATTGGTAGACGCGCACAGTTCAGGTCCGTGTGCCCTTAGGGGCGTGGAGCAGCGTGGGGGGAACCCCTGGTTCCCCCCACGAGCCCCCTCCTTCTGCGCTCGGCTCCGGTCACGGCCCGTGGGCCTCCCGGCCGGCAGAGCCGGCCTCCGGCCGTGTGAGCGCTGCGGGTAGCAGGCGCCGGTAGAATCGCGTTCGCCGCGCGGATGTGGCGGAATTGGTAGACGCGCACGGTTCAGGTCCGTGTGCCCTTAGGGGCGTGGAGGTTCAAGTCCTCTCATCCGCATGCGCGATGCCCTCGGCTTTGCGCTGGTCGGGCCACGTGCGCATGCTGTCGCACGTGCAGCGCCTTCTGCGCGATGATCGCGGCTTGACCGTCGTTCTCACCGGCCGCGATCTCTCGCTCGCCGACGTCATCCGCGTCGCCCGTGAGGGTGCCAGCGTCGCGCTCGCGCCCACGGCGCTCGAGCGCATGGCTGCGGCGCGTCGCGTCGCCGAGCAGGTGATCGAGCGCGGTACGCCGGCATACGGGCTCACCACGGGCCTCGGGATCAGGAAGACGGCGAAGATCCACGACCCGGGTCACGACCGGCTCGTGCTGCGCCAGCACCTGATCGCCCATCCCCCGTACACGCCGCCCGACGTCGTACGCGCGGCGGCGCTCCGGCTCGCCAACGCTCTCGCGCAGGCAACGACGGTCGCGCGGCCGGTGCTTGCCGAGCGGCTCGTCACCGCCCTCAACGACGACACGCTCCCGGCGGTGCGCCTCCGCGGCTCGGTCGGCGAGAGCGACCTCGCGGCGATGGCCGACCTGGCCGAGGGCGTCCTCGGCGACCTCGAGCTCGCGCAGGGGGAGGCAGTCGCGTTGCTCAACCAGAGCTCCTTCGCAACGGGGTGGGGGGCGCTCGCCGTCCACGACGCCGTCGGGCTCCTCGACGCGCTCGACGTCGCGGGCGCCCTCGACCTCGAAGCGCTCGGCGCGAACCGCACACTGCTCGAGCCCACGATTGCGGTCGTCCGCCCCTACCCGGGCCTGCGCTCGACACTCGACCGGCTCAACGGCCTGCTCGCGGGCACCGCTGCCGTGCCACGCGCCCTGCAGGACCCTCTCACGTTCCGGACGCTGCCGCACGTCAACGGAGCGGCGCGCGACGCATTCGGCTTCATCCTCGGCCAGCTCGCGATCGAGCTCAACAGCGCCCAGGCGAACCCTCTCGTCGTCGTCGAGGAGGGGGTGGTCGTCTCCGTCGGCAACTTCGAGATGATTCCGCTCGCGACGGCGCTCGACCTCGCCCGCCTGGCGCTCGCCCCGGCGCTAACGAGCGCGTGCGAGCGGGCGCTGAAGCTCCTCCAGCCGCATCTCACCGACCTCCCCGAGGGCCTCGCCGAGCGCACGGGGCTCGCCGAGAGCGCCTACAGCGAGCTCGGAATCGCCCTCCAGGCGCTCACTGCGGAGGCGCGCCTGCTCGCGCAGCCGGTCTCGCACGAGGTTGTCTCCTCCTCCCAGGCCGGTGGAATCGAGGATCGCATGACGATGGCACCCCTCGCGGCCCGGAGGCTCGCCGAGATGACGGAGCTCGGCACGCGGATCGTCGCGGTCGAGCTGCTCCTCGCAGCGCAGGCGTGCGACCTGCGAGGGGCCGAGCTCGGTGCGGGAACACGTCGCGCGCGGGACGCCGTGCGCTCGGTGGCGCCGTTTCTGCGCGAGGGTGACCTCTTACCCGAGATCGAGCCGCTCGTCGCTCTCGTACGCTCGGGGCGCATCGCCGCCTCGTGACGTACGACATCCACCAGCACCTCTGGCCGGAGGCGTTCGTCGCGGCGCTGAGCTCGCGGAACGAGGTGCCGTACCTTCGCGGCACCGAGCTCGTCACGCCGGAGGGCGCATTCCCGCTCGACCTGCAGGCGCACGATCCCGGGCGGCGGCTGGCCGACCTCGACCGCGACGAGATCAACGTCGCGGTGCTCTCGCTGCAGCCGAGCCTCGGCCTCGAGCAGCTTGCCGCCTCCGAGCAGGACGAGCTCGAGCTGACGTGGGCGGACGGGGCCGCAGCGCTCACGCGAGAGTCGGGAGGCCGCTTTCGTGCGTTCGCTCCCTGGCGCGTCCTCGAGGGGTTCGCGGGCACCTCCGTCGGAGCCTCGGCGCTCGTCGACCCCGACCGTCACTCGCACTTGCTCGCCGAGGTCGACGCCGCCGGCGGCGCTCTGTTCGTCCACCCCGAGGCCGAGGGCGCTCAGCCGCCCGGGTGGCCCGACTGGTGGAGGTGGACGGCCGGCTACACCGCCCAGATGCAGCGCGCATACCTCTCCTGGCTGGCCTTCGGCCGACACCGCTACCCGCGCGTGCGCGTCGTCTTCGCGATCCTCGCCGGTGGCGCGCCGTTCCAGCTCGAGCGACTCTCCCAGCGTGGGGTCGACGTGCGCTCGGCGCTGGACAGCGGTGTGTTCTTCGACACGGCGACGTACGGTCGCAGGGCGATCGAGCTGTGTGTCGAAACCTTCGGTGTGGGGCACCTGGTGTACGGCAGCGATACGCCCGTCGTCGACCCGCGGTTCACCCTGCAGGCTGTCCGAGGTTTCGGAGATGCAGTCGCCCGCGTGATCCAGATCGAGACACCGAGGACGTTGCTCTCATGACGAGCATCGCCGGCTGGATTCGCGAGCGGATTCCCGCCGACGTGGATCTCGACCGCCCGGCGATGGCGCAGCTGGCGGCCGACATCGTCCAAGAGGAGCAGCTCTGGAGCCCGTTTGCCTGCCACGACGAGGAGACACGCTTCTACCGGCAGCTGTACCGCGACCCAAACGTCGACGTCTGGCTGATCTGCTGGGTCGACGGGCAGAGCACCGGCTACCACGACCACGACCGCTCCTCCGGCGCCGTCTGCGTCTGCGCGGGGGCGCTGCTCGAGGACTGGTTCCGCGTCGAGGAGGACGGCTGGGTGCGCGAGCGCACGACCCGGCACGAGACCGGGAGCCGGTTCGACTTCGACGCGTCCGACATCCACGGTGTGCGCCACCCCGGCCCGGGCACGGGGCCGGCGACGTCGATTCACGTCTACTCGCCGGCGTTGTGGCGGATGGGGCACTACGAGCCCGGCCCGCGCGGCATGCGCAGGGTGGGGATCACGTACGCCGACGAGCTCCTCGGCGCGGCGTGAGAAGGAGCGAAGGCCCGGCGGCGCCGAGCCCTTCAGCCAGGTGCCTGACTTCAGTCAGGCACCGCCGTTGTCCTACGCTTGCGGATCGATGAAGGTCACGCGGGTCAGAGCCTTTCGGCAAGTACAGCCCTTCCGCCGTGGCGTGTACGCCATGGGCCACGTCGGCTCGACCGCGTTCGACTCACTGATCGTGGAGCTCGACACGGACGAAGGGATCACGGGCTGGGGCGAGATGGCTGTGATCAATCCGGCGTACGCCGATGGGTTCGCCGCCGGCGCGCGGGCGGGCGTCGGCGAGCTCGCGCCCCTCCTGCTTGGCGTCGACCCGACGCAGCCGCGGGCGGTGCTCACCCGGCTCGACGCGGCGATGCGCGGGCAGCCCTACGTCAAGTCGGCGCTCGACATGGCTTGCTGGGACGCAACGGCACGCTCTGCGGGGCGGCCTCTCTGCGAGACGCTCGGCGCCCGCCACGGCGAGACCGTTCAGCTCTACAACGTCGTCACGATCTCGTCCGTCGACGACGCGGTCGCCCAAGCCCGCACGCTTGTGGCCGAGGGCTACCGGCGCCTGCAGGTGAAGGTCGGAACGGTGCCCGAGGTCGACGCCGAGCGGCTCGCAGCGGTGCGCAACGAGGTCGGAGGCGAGATCGTGCTCTATGCCGACGCGAACGGCGGCTTCACCGCCGGGGGCGCCCGGCGCTTCCTGCGGGCGACACGCGACCTGGAGTACAGCTTCGAGCAGCCGTGCCGCACGTACGCGGAGTGCGCTGCGGTGCGCCGCCACTGCGATCGCCCGCTCGTGCTCGACGAGTCGATCGTGGCGCTCGACGACCTACTGCGCGCACACCGGGAGGGCGTCGCGGACGGGATCACCGTCAAGCTCCAGCGGGTGGGGGGCATCACCCGCGCTGCCCTGATCCGCGACGTCGCCGTCGAGCTCGGTCTCGAGGTGACGGTCGAGGATGCCGGTGGAGCGAGCCTCACCACGGCCGCGGTCGTGCACGTCGGGCTGGGAACGCCGGAACGCCTCCGGGTGCACACCTGCGACTTCCACACCTGGGTCGCGGTCGACCACGGCACGGGACTGCCGCCCCGCATCGGGGGAGCACAGGCGCCGCCGCCCGGCCCTGGGCTCGGCGTCGTGGTGGACGTCGACGCCCTCGGCGAGCCTGTGCTCGCTGTCGCCGACCGCTGACCGGACGGAGCTCGGCGGGCGCGGTCGCGGCTATCCGTCGACACCTCGACGCGTAGGATGACGCGGTCGTTCGGGAGGAGTGTCGGGTGGAGGGACGTCCAAGAGAGCGTGAGCGCCGCCGCGGTCGGCCGGCGACGGCCGTCGCGCCCCATCGGCGCTCGCTCCGGTATCGCTCGCTCGCGAATCCATTCGCGCCCATCGAGTTGCTCAGCGCCGACGAGGTTGAGCATTTGCACCACGCTGCGCTGGAGATCCTCCGGCAGCACGGCATCCGCGTGCTGCTCCCCGAGGCGCGTGAGATCCTGCGGGAGGCCGGCGCGAGCGTGGACGACGACACCAAGCTCGTGCGGTTCGAAAAGGAGCTTGTCGAGCAGAGGATCGCGTCGGCGCCCAGCTCGTTTGAGCTGATCGGCCGCTCGCCGGAGCGCACGGTCACCCTTGGTGGTCGGCAGCTCGCGACCGTCCCCGTCTCGAGCCCACCTGCGGTGAGCGATCTCGACGGAGGCAAGCGAGACGGCAACCTCGCCGATTTCCGAGACCTGGTGCGGCTCACCCAGCACTTCGACGTGATGCACGTGACTGGGCCGTGCGTCGAGCCGCAGGACGTCGCCCTGCCGTTCCGGCATCTCCAGTCCGGCCTTGCCTACCTGACGCTGACGGACAAGGCGCCCTACCTGTACGCACGCGGCCGCGGGCAGGTTGCCGACGGGTTCGAGATGTTCCGCATCGGGTACGGGGTCGACGCGACGACGTTCGCGTCGGCGCCGCGCTGCTACACGGTGATCAACAGCAACTCGCCGCGGCAGCTCGACATTCCCATGTGCATGGGCCTGATCGACTTCGCCGCCGCCGGACAGCTGTCGATCATCACCCCGTTCACGCTCGCCGGCGCGATGGCGCCGGTCACCCTGGCGGGCGCTCTCACGCTCCAGCACGCCGAGGCGCTCGCCGGCATCACGCTGACGCAGGCCGTGCAAGCGGGCGCGCCCGTTGTGTACGGCGCATTCACGTCGAACGTCGACATGAAGTCGGGGGCGCCGGCGTTCGGGACGCCGGAGTACTTCAAGGCCGCGCTTGCGAGCGGCCAGCTCGCGCGGCACGTCGGGCTGCCCTACCGCTCGTCCGCACCCAACGCCTCCAACGCGGTCGACGGCCAGGCGATGTACGAGACGATGATCAGCCTCTTCGGCGCGGTACTGGGCGGCTGCAACGTACTGCTCCACGCCGCGGGCTGGCTCGAAGGCGGGCTGACTGCGTCGAAGGAGAAGTTCATCCTGGACGTCGAGGTGCTGCAGATGCTCGCGGAGACGTTCCAGCCGCTGGTCGTCGATGACGAGGAGATCGGCCTCGCCGCGATTGGCGAGACCCCTCCCGGTGGCCACTTCTTCGGCGGCGCGCACACCCTGGAGCGGTACCGGACGGCGTTCTACGAGCCGCTCGTGTCCGACTGGTCGAACTTCGGTCAGTGGACGGAGGCCGGGTCGCGCGACGCAACGCAGCGGGCGAACGGGATCTGGAAGCGCGCTCTTGCCGAGTTCGAGCCGCCGGCGATGGACGACGCGATCGCCGCCGAGCTGGACGAGTTCGTCCAGCGGCGCACGGCCGAGGGCGGAGCGCCGCCCGAGTCGTAGGAGGCGTCCGAGCGCCCGTCGTCAGGAAGGCTCGAGCGAGGCGGGGAAGCCCGGCGCGCGCAGCTCCACCCCGACTGCGTCCTCGAGCAGCCGTACCACCATCGGCGACCACGCCGAGCCGCCGTAGCGCTCCCGTGCCCGGACGAATGCCTGTTCGACGTGCTCGGCGAGCTCGAGCGGCACACCGGTCTCCCGGCCGCGGGCGAGCGCGAGGCTCAGATCCTTCAGCGCGAGGTCGATCGTGAAGCCGATGTCGTAGCTGCCGTTGAGGATCACCTGGCCCTCGGTCTCGTGGACGAAGCTCGTGCCGGAGCTCGCCGCGATCACCTCCCACGCCTGCCGAAGATCGAGGCCGGACTGCACGGCGAGCATGAGCGCCTCGCCGCACGCGACGAGGTGGACGAACGCCAGCATGTTCGTGATCACCTTGATGTCGGAGGCACGACCGAGCGCCCCGACGTGGAAGACGCGCCCGCCCATCGCCTCCAAGAGTGGCCTGTGACGCGCCGCCACATCGGCGTCACCGCCGACGATGACCGTGATCTCGCCCGTCGCTGCGAGGTGGACGCCGCCGGTGACCGGCGCCTCCAGGGTCGAGACGCCGTGCGTTGCCGCCACCTCCGCGAGCCGCAGCAACTCGCGGCGGTCGTTCGTGCTCATGTCGATCCACGTCGTACCCGCCGAGAGGGCGCCAAGAAGCCCATCCTCGCCCGCCACGACCGCCGTCACCGCTGCGGGGGAGGGCAGGCACGTGATCACCGCCTCGGCGTCGACCGCGACGCCGGCCGGTGAGCTGGCCCAGGCCGCGCCGGCGTCGACCACCGGCCGTGCGGCGTCCTCATCGCGGTCGTGCACGGTGACGGCGAAGCCCTCGCGGACGAGACTGCTGGCGAGATGCCGTCCCAGCCGCCCGACGCCGACGAATCCGATCCGCATCTATCCGAGAGGGTCCTCGGCAGGCGTCAGGTGCAGCTCGTCGCCCGTATACGGATTCGCGGCCGCGACGTCCTCGTCGAGTGAGACCCCGAGGCCCGGCTCTGTGGGGGGGATCACGTACCCGTCCTCCCACGCGATCGGACGCCTGAGGATCTCGCTGTGGAAGCCGCCCCAGTCGAGGATTCCCTCGAGCAGCAGGAAGTTCGGGCTGCACGCCGCAAGCTGGATGTTGGCAGCCCCGAGCACGGGGCCGCTGTAAAGGTGGGGGGCGATCTGCGCGTAGTGGGCCTCGGCCATGCCGGCGATCTTCTTCGCTTCGAGCAGGCCTCCGACACGCCCGAGGTTCGGCTGGAGAATCGCGGCTGCGCCGGTGGCGAGCACGCGCGAGAACTCGTACTTGGTGGTCAGCCGCTCCCCGGTGGCTATCGGGATCGACGTCGCCCGTGCCACGCGGGCCATCTCCTCCGGCGACTCCGGGGGGACCGGCTCTTCCAGCCACAGCGGGTCGAACTGCTCGAGCCGGCGCGCCAGGCGAATCGCGCCCGCCGGCGTGAACTGGCCGTGGGTACCGAAGAGGAGGTCACAGCGAGAGCCGACGGCCTCCCGGACGGCACGGACGTACGCCTCGGAGCGGTCGAGTGCCTCGAGCTCCGGCTGGCGGGGATCGAACGCCGAATACGGGCCGGACGGATCGAACTTGAGCGCGGTGAAGCCGCTGGTGGCATAGGCAGCAGCCCGCTCGGCCGCCAGGGCGGGATCGGTGTAGACGTCGGCGCGATCGCCGTCTTCGAAGTACAGGTAAGTGTAGGTACGCAGACGCTCGTGCACCCGGCCGCCAAGCAGCTCGTAGACGGGTTTGCCGACGGATTTGCCCACGATGTCCCAGCACGCCATCTCGATGCCGCTGAGCACGCCGACGAGCGACACATCGGGGCGGGCCGTGTAACCCCGAGCGTAGACGCGCCGCCAGAGCGCCTCGACGTGGAACGGATCGACGCCGGCGACGTGCCGTTCGAACACGTCCTCGATCATCCGCTCGACCGTGCGCGGGTGGAACGTCGCTGCGTAGACCTCGCCGACGCCGACCACGCCGTCGTTGGTGGTGAGCGTCAGGAACACGAAGTAACGGCCGCCATGGGACGGCGGCGGGTTCCCGACGACGAAGGTGCGGAGCTCCGCGATCTTCACCGTGGGAGGGGACGCGGGCGGGCGGCGCGGGTCACGGCCACCGCGAAGAGAACGACGGCAGCCAGTGGACGCTCTCGGAGAGCGTGGCTCCGAGCCGCTTCAGGTCGGCCACGATCGTCTCCTGGCGCTCGGGCGTGATACGGGAGATCGGGATGCACGTCGTCAGCGCCGCCAGGGTCACTCCCTCGTCGTTGACGATCGGCACCGAGGCGGCGTAGAGCCCGTCGGCGGTCTCTTCCCAGTTCTCCGCGTAGCCGCGCTCGCGCACCTCCGCGAGGATCGACTGCAGCTCGGCGACGCCGTTGAGACGGCGACCCGTCGGTGTGACGAGCAGCTTGCCTCCCCACATCGCGGACACGGCGGTCGGGGGGTGCGAGGCGAGCACGACGCGCCCGCTCGCGGAGGCGAACGCCGGCGTCTTCGAGCCGACGTGGGTGACGAGGCGCACGGGCTGCGAGGTCTCTTCGAGCGCGACGAAGAGCGACTCGACGCCGTCGAGCACCGCGAGCGCGATCGTCTCGTCGTGCCGGGTCAGGAAGTCCGCCGCGACGGTACGGAACGCCGTCACGACGGGGAGGTCGGTAGAGCTCGAGCCGAGCCGCAGCGCCCGGATGCCGAGGGCGAAGCGCCCGTCGGTGTCCTTGACCGCCCACCCTTGTTCGACGAGGATCGCGCAGATGCGGTGTAGCGTGCTCTTCGCGATCCCCAGCTCGCGGGCCATCTCGGAGAGGCCGAGGGGCGCCTGCGCGGCAAGCAGGTCGAGCACGGCCAGCGTGGAGTGGACACCGGTCGAGGCCGCCTGCTTACCCCCTCCGGCGTCGCCGCGCGTCGTCTCGGGACTGCTGACCGTCACTCCAGGAGCGTACCCGGTCTCCGAACGAGATTCCAGATGGAGAACGATTTCGCTTGACATGCACCCCATGGACGCGGCAGACTCGGGCATCGGTGTGGGACAGCAGTCCAAGGGCAGAACGGTGCCGGGCGTGGTAGCCGGCGAGCCATCATTGGCGGCCACGCGGACGTCTCAGTGCACGACAGCGCTCGACGAGCGTCGACGACCCTAGGAGGACGGATGGACAGGGAGACCAGGAGGGCGATCGAGGGGTACCGCCGCAGCGAGGCAGGCCCGCTCGAGAACAACCTCATCGACGAGCTCGTTACAGGTGAGCTCGACAGACAGGAGTTCCTGCGCAGGGGCGCCATGTTCGGCCTGTCGGCCGGAGTCCTCGGCGGCGCGCTCGCGCTCGTCGGCGAGGCAGGCGCCGCGCCCCACGGCGTGCAGCGGCTCGAGGCGGTGCAGGCGGGCGGCACGCTGCGCGTGGGTATAGCGGCCTTCGGCGCCTCGCTCGAGCCGTACCTCCTCAACGAGGGCGGGTCGCTCGCGTTCGCCGGCATCCCCGGCGAGTATCTGACGTTCACCGACAAGAACGGCAAGATCGTGCCCTGGCTCGCGACGAGCTGGAAGCCGAACGCCGACGCGACCGTGTGGACCTTCCAGATCCGCAAGGGCGTCAAGTTCCACAACGGCAAGACGCTGACCGCCAAAGACGTCGTCGCCAGCATGAAGCATTACGTGGGGACGAAGGGGTCGAACGCCGGTCTGGGACCGTTCTTCGACGCTGCGGGGGTCTCCGCGAAGGGCGACTACACGGTGGTGTTCCGGCTGAAGTCCGCGATCGGCGTGTTCCCGTACCTCGTCAGCCAGACGACGTACCAGGCGATCATCCAGACCGCAGCGCATGCCGCGAAGCCCGGCGGCTGGGTCGCGGGCGGGATGGTCGGGACGGGCGCCTTCAAGGTCAAGCGCTACGTCGACAAGAAGAGCGCCGAGCTCGTCCGTCATAACGCCTACTGGGGCGGGCCCCCGCCGCTCGACGGCGTCAAGGTCACGTTCTACCAGGGCACCGCACCGATGGTGCTCGCGCTCCGGGCTGGGCAGATCGACCTGGCGATGCAGCTCTCGCCGCAGGAAGCCCAGCCGTTCAAGAACAACTCGAAGTACACCCACTACCAGCTCCCGACCGCGGCCCACCGGCAGTTCTGCATGCGCACCGACCAGGGGGCGCTCAAAGACCCGCGGGTGCGTCGCGCGGTGGCGCTCGTGATCAATCGGCCGCAGCAGGTCGAGAGGGTGATGCTGGGCGCGGCGACGATCGGCAACGACAATCCCTTCTGGAAGGGCTTCGCCTCGACCGAGCCGTCGATCAAGCAGCGCACGCAGAACATCGCGCTCGCGCAGGCATTGCTCAAGGCGGCCGGGGCGGAGAACCTGAAGTTCACCGTCACCACCTGGCAGTTCCTCGACCACACCGACCATGCGGCGTCCATCCAGGCCTACGCGCGCGAGGCGGGCATCAACGTCGACATCGAGGTGATGGACGTCTCGAAGTACTACGACTCCGAGCCGGCAGGGGCGGACTACGCCACCACGACGCCGTGGCTGAACCGGACCGCGACGCTGACGGAGTACGGGGCTCGTGGAGTGCCGAATATCTACCTCACACGTGCCTACATGTCGACCGGCGACTGGAACGCGTCGCACTACAAGAACGCTGAGTTCGACGCGCTCGCCACGACGTATCTCGGCGCGTCTGACATCGCGGCGCAGCGGAAGGCGACGAAGCGGATGGCGGGGTTACTCCTGCGCGACACGCCGGTCATCACCGACTACTTCATCAGCTACGTGACGGCAACCTCCTCGAAAGTGAAGAACTACGTCCCCGAGGGGCTTTCGCACATCCGGCTGGCGAAGGTCAGCCTGGGCTAGCGAACGACCGTGAGCCGGCGGCGGGCGCGCGCGCCCGCCGCCGGCCTTCTCAGGGCTCGGAACCCACCGTCAGATGACTCGCTTCCTGCTCAAGCGCCTCGGCCTCGCGCTCGTCACGCTGTTCTTGCTCAGCGTGATCGTCTTTGCGGTGTCGTCGGTACTCCCCGGCAATGTCGGCCGCGCAGTACTCGGGCCGTTCGCCGCGCAGGAGTCCGTCGACGCACTCAACGAGCAGCTCGGTACGAATCGGTCGATCTTCAGCCAGTACACGGACTGGGCAGGCGGCCTCCTTCACGGCGACCTCGGAACGTCGCTCTCCAAGCAGGTTCCTGCGTGGGACCTGCTCGGCCCGGCGCTCTCCAACTCGTTCAAGCTCGCGGCCGTCGCCTTCCTGATCTGCGTTCCCCTTTCCATCCTTGGCGGCGTGATCGCGGCTCTGCGGTACGGCGGGCCGACGGACAAGGGCATCACGATCGCCGGGCTGTCCTTCGCGGCGATGCCCGAGTTCGTCACGGGGATCTTCCTCATCCTCGCCTTCGCGATCTGGCTAGGCTGGCTGCCGGTTACCGCGCAGTGGGACGAGGGCGCAGGCCCGCTCACGCAGGTGAAATACCTCCTCCTGCCTGCGATGACGCTCACGTTCGTGCTGTTCGGGTACATCGCCAGGATCACACGCGCGGGGATGATCGAGGCACTCGACTCGGACTACGCGCGCACGGCGTATCTCAAGGGGCTCCCACACTCCGTCGTGGTCCGGAAGCATGTCTTGCGGAACGCGCTGCTCCCCACGATCGCCGTTGTCGCGGTTCAGGTCGGGTACATGGTCGGAGGGCTCGTCGTGGTGGAGGTGCTCTTCAACTACCAGGGGATCGGCAGTCTCATCTACGAGGCTGCCCGCCAGAAGGACCTCCCGCTTCTCACGGCGGGGGTCCTCGTGGTGGGGATCACGTACCTCGTCGTGACGCTGATCGCCGACATCCTCTACGCCCTTCTCAACCCGCGGATCCGGCTCGGGGGTCTCGAGTGAGCTCGGTCGAGGGGTCAGTGCCTGCGCCCACCCGCTCCGAGTCGAGCACCGCGCGCTCGGAACGGCTGCGACTCCTCGTCCGCTCGCCGACTGTGATCGTCGGCGGGATCGTGATCGCCTTCTGGATCTTCTGTGCGATGTTCCCGGGCCTCGTCGCGCCGCACGACCCGATCTTCGACAACCAGTTCCCGCTGAGCCTCTCGCCGACCTGGGAGTACCCGTTCGGGACCGACACGAACGGTCGCGACATCCTGTCGCGCGTCCTCGCCGGGTCGCGGAACGTGCTCCTGATCGCGCCGGCGGCGACCCTCCTCGGTACGGTGCTCGGGACGATCCTTGGGCTTGTGACAGGGTATTTCCGTGGCGTCGTGGACGACACCGCCAGCCGCCTGATCGATGCCGTCCTGTCGCTGCCGCTGATCATCACCGCGATCCTGATCGTGACCGCGGTCGGGAAGTCGGGCACGTGGGTCGTGATCCTCATCATCGGGCTGATCTTCAGCCCGGTGGTCTCGCGCACCGTGCGTGCCGCAGTGCTCGGCGAGGCGGAGCTCGACTACGTCCAGGCGTCCCGCCTCCGCGGCGAGCGCGCGCCGTACATCATGTTCTCGGAGATCCTCCCGAACGTGATGTCGCCGGTCGTGGTCGAGTTCACCGTGCGCCTCGGCTACGCGATCTTCACCGTCGCCTCGCTCACGTTCATCGGGTTCGGTGTCGCGCCGCCCTCGCCCGACTGGGCTGCGCAGATCAACCAGTACTGGACGCTGATCGATCCGTACTGGTGGATGACGCTGTTCCCGGCGCTCGCGATCGCGAGCCTCGTCGTCGCCGTCAACCTGGTCGCCGACGGCATCCGGGAGGTGTACGAGCGGTGAGCGTCGCGACGGCGTTGGCGCTCGAGGTCTCGGACCTCGAGCTGGTGTATCGCGTGCGGGGGATCGACAGGCACGTCCTGCGGGGCGTGTCGTTCTCGATCGAGCGTGGGCGCTCGTACGGCCTCGTCGGCGAGTCCGGGTGCGGGAAGTCCACGGTCGCGCTCGGGATCGTGCGGTACCTGCCGCGTAACGGGCGCATCTCCGGTGGCTCGGTCTCGGTCGCCGGGCAGGACATCCTCGCGCATGGAGCGCGCGAGCTGCGCGAGTACCACGCTCGGACTGTGTCGATGGTCTACCAGAACCCGGGCTCCGCGCTGAACCCCGGTCTGCGTGTCGGTGCGCAGGTCGCGGAGGCGTTCACCGTCCTCGGCGCGTCGCGCGGGGAGGCGGCTGACCGCGCGCGCGAGGCGCTCGCCCGCGTGCAGATCGCGGACCCCTCCAGCGTCATGGCGCGCTATCCCCACCAGCTCTCCGGTGGGATGCAGCAGCGCGTGGTCATCGCGATGGCCCTGGCCAAGGACCCCGCGCTTTTGATCCTCGACGAGCCCACGACCGGGCTCGACGCGACCGTGGAAGCGGAGGTGCTCGACCTCGTCGCCCGCCTCCAGGTGGAGCTCGACACAGCCGTTCTCTTCATCAGCCACAACCTCGGCGTCATCTCCAAGATGTGCGACCGCGTGGGGGTGCTGTACGCCGGCACGCTGGTCGAGGAGGGCCCCGTGGGCACCGTCCTCCAGGACCCGCGCCACCCGTACACCGTAGGTCTGTTGCGCTGTATCCCGCGGGGGGGCGTCCGCAAGGATCACGGTCGGCTCGACACGATCCCGGGGTTCCTTCCCAGCCTTGGAGCGGACATTCCGGGCTGTGTGTTCGCCGACCGTTGCGCTCTCGCCGACGAGCGGTGCCACTCGGAGCCGCCGGAGGTGACCGAGGTTGCGCCGGGCCACCTGGCCCGTTGCTTCCACCACGACCGCGCACGCGACCTGCCCCGCGAAGAGGTCGCAGATCTCGCGTTGCCGCGCGTCGACCGCACGCCCGAGCCGCTCGTCCGCTTCGACGAGCTCGGCAAGGTGTTCCACCAGCGCGGCCATGACGTCCACGCGCTCGCCGGCGTGACCGCGGCGATCTGGCCGGGCGAGACGCTCGGGCTCGTCGGCGAGTCGGGCAGCGGCAAGACGACGCTGGCCCGGACCGTGCTCGGGATCGTCGGCCCGAGCTCCGGCACCGTCGAGCTCGACGGCCGCCGTCTGGCGCCGCTGTTCCAGAAGCGGACGCGCGACGACCTCCGGGCGCTGCAGATCGTGTTCCAGAACCCCGACTCTGCGCTCAACCGGCGCCACGCTGTGCGGCGCATCCTGCTGCGCTCGGTTCGCAAGCTCGCCGGCGTGACAGGCAGCGCGGCGGACGAGCGGGTGCTCGATCTCACGCAAAGGGTGCGCGTGACCGAACGCACCCTCACACAGAAGCCCGCGCAGCTCTCGGGTGGGCTGAAGCAGCGCGTCGCGATCGCTCGGGCATTTGCCGGCGATCCGAAGCTCGTCGTCTGCGACGAGCCGACGAGTGCGCTCGACGTCTCGGTGCAGGCCGCGATCCTCAACCTGCTCGTCGAGCTGCAGGCGGAGAAGGGCGTCTCCTATCTCTTCATCAGCCACGACCTGGGCGTCGTGCGCTACATCTCGGATCGCATCGCCGTTCTCTACCTGGGTCGACTGATGGAGCTGGGACCGGCGGACGTCGTCTTCCAGGGGCCACACCACCCGTACACGGAGGCGCTCCTCTCTGCCGTGCCCACGATCGACGGCGGTGGCCGGGACCGGATCCGCCTCGAAGGCGACATTCCGAGCGCGGCCGACCCGCCGTCCGGCTGCGTCTTCCACACGCGGTGCCCGCGGAAGATCGGGGCCGTGTGCGAGGAGACAGAGCCGCCGCTCGTTGAGGTCGAGCCCAACCACGCTATGCGCTGTCACATTCCGCTGGACGAGCTGCGGGCGCTGCAGCACAAGGAGAAGGTCGAGGCGTGAAGATCCGGGCAGCCGTGCTCGAAGGGGTCGGCGGGACGACGAGGGTGGAGGAGCTGGATCTCGCCGCGCCGCAAGCTGGCGAGGTGCTCGTGCGCCTCGAGTCGAGCGGCGTCTGCCGCTCCGACTACAACGCGGTCGACGGCACCACTGACACCCCGTGGCCGGTCGTGCTCGGGCACGAGGGCGCAGGCGTCGTCGAGGCGGTCGGCGAGGGTGTCGCACGGGTGGCGGTCGGAGACCACGTGACGTTGTCGTGGACGCCGTCGTGCGGTGAGTGCGCCGAATGCGTGCGCGACCTGCCCCAGCTGTGCTCGACGATCTGGCCGGTGATGGGCGCCGGCGGCCTCATCGACCGGACCTCGCGCCTATCGCGGGCGGGCGAGACCGTCTACCACTACTGCTTCCTCTCGACGTTCGCCGAGGCGTGCGTCGTGTCGGAGCGGTCGTGCGTGCCAATCCCGCGGGACGTGCCCTTCGACGTGGCGAGCCTCGTCGGCTGCGCGGTCACGACAGGTGTGGGCGCCGTCTGGCGCACCGCGGGCGTACGGCCTGGCGATCGCGTCGCTGTGATCGGCTGCGGCGGCGTCGGGTTGTCGGCGCTGATGGCGGCCGTGGCGGTCGGTGCGGAGCCAGTCGTCGCGGTCGACGCCACCACCACCAAGATCGAGGTTGCGAAGGAGCTCGGCGCTAGCGTGGGCGTGGTCTGGGCCGGGAGCCCGGAGGAAACCGCCGAGGCGATCCGCGACGTCTCGGGCGGCGGCGTCGATTACGCGATCGAGGCGACCGGCCGCGGCGAGGCGATGCTCACAGCCGTCCTCGCAACGCGGGCGCGCGGCGCCGCGGTGCTGGTCGGCATCCCGCGGGCCGACACCGTGGTGCCGTTGCCGGCGCTCACGATCCCGCGCCTGGAGCGACGGGTCCTCGGCTCGATCTACGGCTCGTCACGTCCCGAGCGCGACTTCCCGGCCATCATCGACGTCTACCGCTCCGGACGGCTGCCGCTCGACCGTCTGATCTCCCACCGGCTTCCCCTGAGCGACGTCGAGCGCGCCTTCGCGCTGATGAACTCGGGCGAGGCGCTGCGCGTCGTCCTCGAACCCGCAACCGACACCCCGACACGAGGAGCGCCATGAACCTGGACGATCTGGACGGCCGCATCGGCGAAGGCTGGGGCGGCCTCTCCCCGAACGGCTCTCATGTCAACGTCGTGCTCGCACGTCGCGGCAGCCCGACCGCGGCCGCCGCGATCTCGATGTTCGCGCATCCGTCCCCCGGCCACTCGCCCGTACTCTGCTGCGTCGGCGAGGCGCAGACCGACTACGAGCCGATCTGGCCCCCGACGTTGATGATGAACAAGACCACGGCGACGACCGAGCACATCGAGACGATGACGTGGGGGCCGGGCCAGCTGGGCATCGGGCAGGCGGTGCTCGACGCGGTCGCCGACGGGTTGATCGAGGCCAGCGGCGACCTGATCGTGCTCGTCGCGTTCTGGATCGACGCGAGGGCGGACGACGAGACCGCGGTTCGCCTGGCGGCACGTACTGCGGTGCGCAGGGCAATCGGGATGTGCGTCGAGGGTCGCGACGCGGCGGCGGCGGCGCGCCTCGTCAGCGAGCGCGACGCCCTTCGCAATCCTTTCTACAGCGGGGATTGATGCGGATCTCGGCCATCGAGGCCCGGCGGTACCGCGTCGACTTCGACCCGCCGTTCCACGCAGCCTGGGATCCCGTGCCGCGGGCATACCAGGATGCGACCGTGGTGCTCGTCGACACGGACGAAGGGCTCACCGGCGTCGCCTCCGGGGGCGACGGCCTGCCCGACCGGGCGCTGCTCGAGCGCTTCCTCGTCGGCGTCGACCCGCTCCGCACGGAGGCTGTGCGCGAGATCTGCGAGACAATCGACTTTCATGGTGGCCGGCCGTGGGCGGTCGAGGTGGCGGTGTGGGACCTCGTGGGCAAGGCGCTCGGCGAGCCGGTATGGAAGCTCCTGGGCGGGCGGAGCGAGAGCCTGCTGGCATATGCGTCGAGTGGCGAGCTCGTCGCGCCCGAGGAGCGCGCGGAGCGGTGCCTCGCGCTCGTCGAGCGAGGCGTCCGCGCTGTCAAGCTCCGGTTTCACTCCGAGGACTGGCGTGACGACTTGGCCGTGGTGGAGCGCGTCCGCTCGGCCGTCGGCGACCGGCTGGAGATCATGGTCGACGCAAACCAGGGTTGGCGGATGCCGGGAGATCGCGAGCCCCGGTGGGATGTTGCCACCGCGGCCCAATGCGCTCGGGAGCTCGAGGGCCTCGACGTGTACTGGCTGGAAGAGCCACTGAGAACCGACGATCACGTCGGCTATGCGGCGCTTCGCAGCCGCACCGGGATCCGCATCGCCGCCGGCGAGATGGTGCGCCAGGCTGCGGAGGCGCGCGACTTGGCGCTGCATGGTCTCGTCGACGTCGTGCAGGCCGACGTCCTGTTCGTGGGTGGCCTGGGAGGCTGCCGTCGCATCGCCGCCTTCTGCGACCTGAACGGGCGCGCCTGGTCGCCCCACACGTGGTCGAACGGCGTCGGCCTGGTCGCCAACCTGCACGGCGCGCTCGCGTTCTCCACCGCCCCGTACGTCGAGGTGCCGTACGACCCGCCGGCGTGGTCACCGGCACGGCGGGACTGGCTGCTGCGGGAGCCAGTCGAGATCGCAGCCGACGGCACGATCGCGCCGCCCGACGGCCCGGGGCTCGGTCTCGAGCTCGACCTGGACGCGCTGGAGCGCTGGCGCACCGGCTGAACGCGGCCTCAGCGGTTCTCGACGGCAAGGCCGTCGATAGCGGCAAGCACCTGCTCGGCGTGCGTGTCGGGGTTCACCTTTCGCAGCACCTTCGTGAGGGTGCCGTCCGCGTCGATCACGAACGTCGAGCGCTCGATGCCCATGTACGCCTTGCCGTAGTTGAGCTTCTCCACCCACACCCCGTACGCCTCGGCGACCGCGTGGTCGGGGTCGGCGAGGAGCCCGAACGGCAGCGAGTGCTTCGCCTTGAAGCGGGCCTTCGACGCCTCGTCCAGGATGCTGATCCCGAGTACGGTCGCGCCGGCGTGCTCGAACTCGGCCCACGCGTCCCGGATTCCGCACGCCTGCCGCGTGCAGCCCGGCGTGTCGTCCTTGGGGTAGAAGAAGAGGACGACGGGTGTCCCGCGCAGGTCGGCGAGGCGCACCGTCTCGCCGCTGTCGCTCGCAAGCGTGAAGCCGGGTGCGGGCTTTCCTTCCTCGACCATTGCACGCGATCGTACCGGTGCTGCGGAGTTGCTCTCCGGGTTCGCCTTCGTCGTCCATGGAGTGCAGTCTGCGCCCCTCGGTCAGCCCGCGTGGCGCGCCGAGGGTGCACTACTCGGTCACGTCCAGCTTCCCGGCGACGTAGACCCGCCACGTTGGCAGGTCGTCGACGAAACACATGAGCGCATACGTGCCGGCGGGTAAATCGGCCGGCAGGGAACCGGTCGCGCCGGCGTCGACGCCGGCGCGCACCACCTGCTCGTAGAACGACGGCGGATCGGGAAGCGTTCCACTCCGCTGGAATTGCTGCCGCGCCTCCTCGAGGAACGGCTCGAGGTCGTCGATCGTGGATCCCTCCGCGATTGCGGCGAGCGCGAAGGCCCCGTAGTACGTGGTCTGGTTCTCGACGTCGACCGTGAACTTCCCCGCGGCTGGGGCGTCGTCCCCCTCATAGCTGCAACCGTCGTCGGTGAGAGTGGCACGCAAATCACCACCGGCGTCGCCACCGCACGCAGCCGGCACCACCGTCGTCATTACCGCTACGAGGGCGACGGCGACCCGTGTGGGGAGGGTCATGAACGGAGCATACGACAGCTGGGTCTGACGCCACTCTAGGCTAGGCTCGCGCGCGTGGACGGGGTGCACGAGATCGTCGGCGGGGTTGCGATCGGCGTCTGCGCGGTCGCGGCGCTGATCGGCGGGTTCGCCTACTGGCGCGCGCGGGGCGCAGGCGCGATCACGGCGCACGCGCTCGCGCTGGCGCAGACGGCGCTCGTGGCACAAGTCGGGATCGGGCTGCTGCTCCTCGCCGACGACCGGAGGGCGGCAGACAAGCTCCACTACGCATACGGCACGCTCGCGCTCGGGGCGGCGCTCGCCCCGTGGTTCTACGCGCCGGCGGCCGGGCCGAAGCGGCTGCTCTGGTTCGCCGGGACGACCGCGCTCGCCGGTGCGCTCGGCGTGCGTGCTTTCATGACCGGATCGTGACGCGATTTCTTCGCAGCGGGCTGGTGCGTGGGCTCGCGCTCGTCGCGGTCGTCTCTATCGCCATCGTCGCGCTGTCGGCCGAGTGGTCACTGACGGTCGTCGGTGCGATCCTCTGGATCGCGTTCCTCGTTGCGCTCGGGTTCTTCCTGGTGCGCATGTTCAGGGAGCGGCGAGGCGAGGCAGACCACTGGACGCAGCGAGGGAGGGTCACGTTCGTGGCGGCGATCGCACTTGCGTTCGCCGACGTCCTCGCCGCGATCGTGCTCGCGCCTACCCGCGCCGACGCGGTGATCTTCTTCGTCGTGCTCGCCGGTGCGGTCTACGCCGCCATCCGCGTGTGGCGCGACGAGCAGCGACTCGCCTGAGCTTCCGAACTGGCGTAAGCTGGCGCCGTGGGAGGGGTGCGCAGTGCAGTCGCGCTGGTCGCCTTAGTCACGCTGCTCGTGGCGGTGCCGGCGGCGCTCGCCGCGCGCCCGTCACCGCCGCGGACGATCTCGTTCTCGGGCTACACGTGGGACGTGAAGACGAGCGCGGGGAAGATCGGCCCCGGCCCCAACTACTTCTCGAATTCGGCCGCGAACGTCTGGGTGGACGCTTCGGGCCGCCTGCACCTCAAGCTCACGAAAGCGAAGGGGCGGTGGTTCGCAGCCGAGGTGATCAACCAGGCGAGCCTCGGCCGCGGCACCTACACGTGGGTGCTCGACTCGGCCGTCGACGCGCTCGATGCCAACGCCGTGCTCGGTCTCTTCACCTGGAACGACGACCAGGCCTACAACCATCGGGAGATCGACGAGGAGTTCGCGCGCTGGGGTAACCCGGCCGATCCCACGAACGGCCAGTTCGTGGTGCAGCCGTGGGATGGTGCCGGCAACCTGCTCCGCATCACGCAGGCTCCAGGCGCCGCACCCTCGACGCAGAGCTTCACCTGGGGGACGAGCTCGGTCGCCTTCTCGAGCTCGGCTGCGTCGCCGTCGTCGTGGCTGTACACCGGCCCGAACGTTCCACAGCCCGGCGGCGAGCACGCACGGATGAACCTGTGGCTCTACCGCGGGCAGGCGCCGACGAACGGCCAGGAGCTCGAGATCGTGATTTCGAGCTTCTCGTTCACGCCGCCCGCCTGACGACGACCGACCTTGCAACAGACTGTTGCAAGGTCGGGCTGGCGCTACGCCTCCACGCGGGCACCGGCACCGTCGAGGGCGTCCAGCGCCGCGCGGATCGGGACGAGTCGCCCGACGAAGTTCGGGGTATCGCGCTCCGTCCAGCGGGAGGCCTCCGTTTCCCGTAGCGTCATCATCAGGTGCATGAAGTCGGCCGGCTCGTCGCACTCGAAGGCGGGCATGAACTCCTGATCGTCGATGCCGAACGAATACGTCGTGTGGTTCGTGACCGTGACGAACTTGCCGCCCACCTCCGCGTGCTCGCGCATCGCAGTGGCCCGCTCCTCGAAGGTGAGGAAGTACCAGGGGCGCCGCTTCACGAACGGATAGACCACGAGATACGGCGCGTTGCGCGGCAGTACGCGGCCCTGGCGCACGCGCTTCTTGTCGGTGTACGCAGACGGCTTCGTGGTGGCGAGGAACGAGTACGGCGTTTCGAGCCAGCCCGCGAGCGGTGTTCCGTTCAGTGCCGCACCGAGCGACAGCAGGTCGTCGTAGCGCTCGGTGATCAACCACAGGAAGAAGTCGGCCTCGGGGCGCACACCGGTGAGCAAGTAGGCGCGCAGCCCCTCGATCCGCTCTGCCCACTCCTCGATCACCTCTGCGAACGCGTCCTTCGCGGCCGCGCGCTCCTCGTCGGGCAGGCGGCGCCAGGCGGGATCGACACGGAAGAAGCGGTAGGCGACGTACTGGCCGACCGGCAGCCCTTCGATGCGCTGATAGGATGGCGTCGCGTCGCTCACGCTCGCATGGTACGTCTAGGGAAGTGTGAGCTCGGCGCTCTCGCGCACGGCTGCGAGCCCCGGGTTGACCGGGTGCGTAAGCGTGACCTGGAGACGGAAGGCGCCCTGGCCGAGGCTCGCGCCCTTCACCGTCGGCTTCAGCGTGACGCCGGCGCGCCCATATCCGCGGCGGATGGCGGCGGTACCGCCCGTGTCCGTCAGGGTGGCGCGGAGCTCCCAGATGCAGTCGAGCGAGCAGCGGAGCCGGACGTCGCGGGCACCTTGCGAGAACTCCACCTGCGTCGGAAACCGAAGCAGGGTGGGCGTCACGTCCAACCCGAGCCCGTCGCAGCGGGCGACCGATCCGCCGCGGGTGCGTTCGAGCGCGTCGCGTACCGCCCGTAGGCTCGACTTCGGCGTGCCATCGGCGTAGTAGACCCCGGACTGCCAGGAGAGGAGCGCGGCCTCGTCCTGGGAGTGGAAGAGCAACATGCCGACGACGTTCGGCTGGCAGAAGGCGAGCCTGAGCGCGCGCTGGTAGTACGACGCCTGCGTCGCCTCCGGGACGGGTTTCGTGGTGGCGGGCTCCTTCCCGGTGTAGTGCTTCGCCTTTCCCTTCGGGATCAGCGACTCGATCCCGAACTCGTCGTACAGGATCGGCAACGCCGAGCCGGCCTGCGCCGTACCGTCGAACGCCTCGCCCAGCAGCGCGATGAGCTTTCCGTAGTCGGCGAGGCCGATCGTCGTCGTGTTGGGATGCGGGGTGTCCGGGGACTGTGACGAGTTGTCCGGATACGGATGGAAGGCGAAACCGTCCATCACCGGCGCCTCGCGGCCGCTCGCCCGGTAGGCGATGCCAAGGTCGCGGATGAACTTCGTCGGGGAGTGGGTGTGCCTGGTGCCGTTCGGCTTGTCGGCGCCGCGAGGCGCGAGCGCGCCGCCCCAGACGCGGATCCCCGGATCGACGGCCTTGATCGCGTCGTAGGCCTGGGTGAGCAGTGCCAAGTAGGCCGGCGCAGCCGCGTTCGAGCCGTCCGGGTTGAACTGCGGCAACCAGAAGCGGTTCAGGTTCGGCTCGTTGCCGACGATGAAATCGTCGAAGCCGGGCACGGCCTGCGCGAGCGCAGCGGCGTACCGCGTGAACTCCGAGCGCGCCTCGGGGGTCAGCGGCGTCGTGCGCGAGCCAGGGTGGTAGACCGAGACGTACACTCGGACGCCCGCCAGCTGCGCTGCGCCCGAGACGGTCCGAAGCATCGCGAGTTGGTCGTTGGGCGGTGCCGTCTGGCCGGGCAGCCACTGCGACGTGATCCGCACCGCCTGGAACCCGGCCAGGCGGAGCAGGCGCATCCTCACGGTGGCGCCGACCGCGTCGGGCACCTTGACCGTGTCCTCTGCCACGCCGAGCGCCAGCGCCGGCCCGCCCGCGTGTGCGGGGGCCGTGACGGCGAGCGCAAGCGCACAGACGGCGAGCAGGGGCTTCCACATGGCCCGGATACGCTAGCCGGGATGGACGAGTCGCTTCGTGCGCAGCTGCGCTCTCTGCCCGCTGGCCCGGGCGTCTACCTCTTCCACGACGAGCGCGACGAGGTGCTCTACATCGGTAAGGCGAAGTCGCTGCGCGCTCGGGTGCGCACGTACTTCAACCGTGGCGACACGCGAGCCGGGATCGAGCAGCTCGTGGAGCGGGTGCAGAGGGTCGAGGTGATCGTGACCGGCACCGAGGCGGAGGCGCTGCACCTCGAGCAGAACCTGGTCAAGCGCCACCGGCCGCCGTTCAACGTGCGGCTGCGCGACGACAAGTCATTCCCGTACATCGCAGTCACGGTGGCGGACGAGTACCCGCGCGTGATGTTCACGCGCGAGCGGCACCGCCGCGGCACCGTCTACTTCGGCCCCTATGCGAATGCGAAGAAGGTGCGGGAGACGCTCGACGTGCTCAACCGCGTGTTCCAGTTCCGACCCTGCGAAGGGCCGAAGCCGGGGCGTCACTCTGGCATTCCCTGCCTCGACTTCCACATCGAACGCTGCACGGCACCGTGCATTCGCGCAATCTCGCAGGAGGACTATCGGGCGCTGATCGACGGCGTGATCGAGTTCCTGTCGGGCGAGACGCGACCGATCGTGCGCGAGCTGGAGGAGCGGATGCGACTCGCCTCGGAGGAGGAGCGGTACGAGGACGCGGCGCGCTACCGCAACCGCCTGTTCGCGATCGAGAGCCTGGCGCAGCGGCAGGCGGCCGACCGGCGCGACGTCGGCTCGGTGGACGTGATCGGCCTCGCGGTCGAGGGCGACCGTGCTGCCGTGCAGGTGTTTCCGCTGCGGGAAGGCCGGCTGATCGACCGGTACGCCTTCCATCTCGAGAACGTGGGCGGACAGGATCGCGCCACGATCCTGGAGGGGTTCTGCGTGGAGTACTACGGCGCCGCACCGGCCGTGCCGCCGGAGGTGATCGTGCCCTCGGATATCGAGGACGTCGAGGCGCTGGCCGGGTTCCTGGCGGAGGTGAGGGGCACGGCGGTGGAGGTACGGGCCCCGAAACGCGGGGAGAAACGGCGCCTGGCGGAGCTCGCGGCGGAGAACGCGCGGCTGGCGCTCGAGCACGAAGCGACGGCGGCCGAGCAGAAGCGGGCTCGCCGGGTGGAGGCGCTCGAGCACTTGCGCGAGGCGTTGAACCTGGAGTCGCTGCCGTTGCGGATCGAGTGCTTCGACGTGTCGAACATCCAGGGGCGCGAGATCGTGGCCTCGATGGCGGTGTTCGTGGACGGCCAGCCGAAGCGCGCGCACTACCGAACGTTCGGCATGCGGGGCCTGGAGGGGCAGGACGACTTCGCGGCGATCGCGGAGGCGGTGGGCCGGCGGTTCGGGCGGCTACGGGATGCGGGCTCCGCGGAGCGGCGCGACGAGTCGTTCGCCTCGCGGCCCAACCTGGTGGTGATCGACGGTGGCAAGGGGCAGCTGGGTGCTGCGCTGGAGGCGATCCGGGGGGTCGGCGATCTGCCGCGACTCGCCGTGATCGCGCTCGCGAAGCGCGAGGAGGAGGTCTTCCTGCCGGGCCAGGCGGCGCCGGTGCGCCTCAACCGGCACGACCCCGGCTTGCAGCTTCTGCAGGCGATCCGCGACGAGGCGCACCGCAAGGCGGTTGGTCTACACCGCCAACGGCGCGACACGCGGGCGTTCGAGTCGATTTTCGACGGCCTGGAGGGGATCGGCAACGTCAGGCGCCGCGCGATCCTGCAGCACTTCGGCTCCGCCGAGCGGTTCGTGCAGGCGACGCAGGAGGAGCTGGAGGGCGTGCCTGGGCTGCCCGCGAAGACGGCCCGAGCCGTGTATGCCCAGCTCCACAAGGCCGGGCCCGCGTAGGGCTCAGCTCTGCAAGTAGCCGGCCAGGCTGTCCCAGGAGGCAGCGGTGTCTTCCGTACGCTCGTGTGGCTGGCGGAAACCGGCGACGAAGATGCCGATATCGGCGAGATCCCACGACCAGCGATACAGCCGTAGCGCTTCCTGATTCAGGGAAGCGGCGCCGGCTCCCGCCATGTACTCGTCCCACCCCGTCAGGTCATCGTCCAGCACCATGCGCAGATCGCGCTCACGTGGGGCGACCAGGGTCGTGTCCCAGTCCACGAGGTGGACGCCGCCGTGAGGATCACGGATCACGTTTGCGCGGTGAGGCTCTCCGTGGGTGACGACCCAGGACTCCGAGCGGGCGCGCACGCGGGCGGCCAGCTCGTCGTAGCCGCGGAGACGCCGTTCCAGCTCCTCCGCACTGCTGTGGAGCAGCTTTCGAGTCGGCTCGCCGAACGGGCCGGAACCCCACGGCCGATCGAGATCGTGGAGCGCTTCCTCTAGCGCAGCTCTGGAGGGGAGCTCGAAGTTCTCTCGTCGAGGGAGGCCGGCGGGGACGCACTCGGTCGCAGCGTGGAGACGGCCCAGCACGGCTCCCATCCGGCGGCGATCCTCGGGCGCCTCGTAGGCGCCGAATCCGCTCGAGTCTCCCTCGACGAGCGGTGACATCCGCACGGCGTAGCGGTCGCTGAAGCGGCGGAGAACCAGACCTTCGTCGTCGGCGACCGGAGCAACGACGAACTCGAGCCCGGCGTCGTCCCGAAGCGCAGCAGCCGTGCGGAATGCACGGTCGAGCGCGGCGAAAGCTGCGTCGGCATCAGGTCCGGCCTGGAAGCCCGCTTCCAGGCCGTCGACAGAGACGAAGCTGTGCGTTTTCTGAGAGTCGCATCTCCAGTGGTGGCTCCCGAAGCCGACCGGGAGGTAGTCGAGCTTGGGGGCTCGAAGGCCCCACCGGCGCTCCAGGAGCTGCTCGAGCGCAGTTTGGTCGAGATCTCGTGGCTCGGTCAGCACCGCTCCAGGATAGGCAGTCAGTCCTTCGGGCTCGATCCGGACTCGGCCGGGTCTGGTGGCGGCTGCGCGGCGCGGGCGTCGCCGACGGCGCGACGGAGGCTGACGTGGCCGAGCGTGAGCCCGATCGCGACGATCCCCACGAGCACGTTGACGACGGTGAGCGTGAGGCGCATGCCGACGCTGAAGGCGAGCAGCGTCGACGAGGGTGCAGCGCCGCGCAGAACGACGGTGAGGAACGCCTGCTCCGTGCCGAGCCCACCCGGGGTGGCGGGAACGAGGGTGGCGAGGCTGAGGGTGACCTGGACGAGGAGTGCGTTGCGGACGGACTGGTCGATCCCGAAGGCGCCGAGGAAGAACCAGATCGTCGTCAGGCGCAGCGTCCAGTCCGCGAGCTGCCAGGGGACGACGGAGCGCAGCCAGCGGGACGGGGGCCTCATGACAGCGAACGCCTGGCCGATGCGGTGCTGGAAGTCCTCGATGCGGTAGCGGGCCCACACGACAAGCACGACGACGACGACGATGACGGCGACAACGAGGACCTGCACGGCAACCGGGTTGCCGAACAGCCACCCGAAGTCGAACGCCGGCAGGTCGGGCAGCGAGTCGAGGGAGGGGAGGAGGCCCTGCGTCAGCGCCCACAGGAACAACAAGCCGGCCAGAGTCATGTCGACGACAGCAAGTACGGCTGTCGAGGCGACGAGCGTCGTGTAGGTGGCGCCTGGGATCGCCCGGTGCGTCAGGTAGAGGCGCACGACGTCGCCGGCGCGGGCCGGGATGATCGCGTTGACGCCGACGCCTGCGGCGTAGGCGGCGAGGACAGAGCGGTAGGGGACCTCCTGCCCGGGGTAGGCGGCTGCGATGACGTTCCGCCACGCCCGGCTGGTGCAGGCGAGCTTCAGCAGGTGACAGCAGATCGCGAGCCCGACGAGCCCGATGTCGACCGACGACAGCGTGTCGAAGAAGGCCGCGGTCGCGTCGAGGATCCTGCTCACGGCGTCATTCTGCGGCTGCCGGCATCGCAGCGCCCGGCGGGTCGGGGCCTGGCGCTTCCATCAGCTGCCACACGAGGGTTTCTCGGCCAGGGGAGCATAATCCGGTCATGATCTGGCCGTACCGCCCTCGTCAGGGGTATCCGGACGCGCCGCTCTGGCTCTTCTTGCCGCTGCTCGTGGTCGCGATCGTGGTCGTCATGGTCCTTGGCTACTTGGTGTGGCCAGGACAGTTCTAGCCATTGTCAGTGCCAAGCAACGCCGGCCCATCTGGCCACGGTGGCGCGCTACGCGTCCGGGGCGAGGAACGGGTAGCGGTAGTCGGTCGGCGGCACGAGCGTCTCCTTGATCGTGCGCGGGCTGACCCAGCGGATCAGGTTCCACATCGACCCCGCCTTGTCGTTCGTGCCGGAGGCCCTGGCGCCGCCGAACGGCTGCTGCCCCACCACCGCGCCGGTCGGTTTGTCGTTGACGTAGAAGTTGCCGGCCGCGTAGCGCAGCTCGCGTTGCGCCTGGTCGATCGCGTAGCGGTCGTTCGAGAACACGGCCCCGGTGAGCGCGTAGGGAGCCGTCTCGTCGACGAGCTGCAGCGTCTCGTCCCAGCGCTTCTCGTCGTACACATATGCGGTGACGACGGGGCCGAAGAGCTCGTCGCGCATGAGACGGAAGTGCGGGTCATCGGTCTTGATCACCGTGGGCTCCACGAACCAGCCGGTCGAGTCGTCGGTGCCGCCGCCCGCGACGATCTCTGCGCCGGCTTTCCTGGCTTCCGCAATCGCGTCGGCCTGCGTCCTGAAGGAGCTGCCGTCGATGACGGCGCCCATGAAATTCGTGAAGTCGCGGACGTCGCCCATCGTGATCGAGGCCACATCGGCCTGCAGCCGCTCTCGGACCTGCCCCCACAGGTTGGACGGGATGTAGAGGCGCGACGCCGCGGAGCATTTCTGTCCCTGATACTCGAACGAGCCGCGCGTGATCGCGGTCGCGACGGCGTCGGGGTCGGCCGAGGGATGGGCGAGGATGAAGTCCTTGCCGCCCGTCTCCCCAACGAGGCGTGGATAGCCGTTGTAGCGGGCGATGTTCTCGCCGACCGTCCTCCACATGCTCTGGAAGACCGGTGTCGAGCCGGTGAAATGGATGCCGGCCAGCTCGGGGCTCGCGAGAGCTGCGTCGCCGATCTCCGCGCCGGAGCCGTAGACGAGGTTGATCACCCCCGGGGGCAGGCCGGCCTCTTCGAGCATGGCGAGGATGTAGTGGGCGGAGACGGCGGCGGTCGTGGCCGGCTTCCAGACGACGGTATTGCCCATCAGTGCCGGCGAGGTGGTGAGGTTGGCGCCGATCGTCGTGAAGTTGAACGGGCTGACCGCGAACACGAATCCCTCGAGCGGGCGGTACTCAAGCCGGTTCCAGACGCCGGGGGAGGAGATCGGCTGCTCCTCGTAGATGCGCACGAGGAACTCCGCGTTGAAGCGGAAGAAGTCAGCCGTCTCGCAGACGGCGTCGATCTCCGCCTGGTGCGCGGTCTTCGACTGGTTGAGCATCGTGACGGCGTTGATCGTCTGCCGCCACGGGCCGGAGACCAACTCCGCGGCCCGTAGGAAGACGGCCACGCGCTCGTGCCAGGGTGTTGCAGACCACTCGGCGTGCGCCTCCCGGGCGGCGCCGATCGCGCGCTCGACGTGTTCTGCATTGCCCTTCTCGACATCCGCGAGCACGTGCGCGCGGTCGTGCGGCATCACCGCCTCGAACGTCGTGCCCGACTCCACCCGCTCACCGCCGATCACCATCGGCACGTGAATCCGCTCCGCCGCCATCGCATCGAGGCGGGCCTTGAGCTCCGCCCGCTCCGGCGTGCCCGGTGCGTAGCTGCGAATCGGCTCGTTGAACGCCGGCGGCGGCCGAAAGATGCCTGGGGAGCTCATCGCGACGATTGTATTGTCGGAGTCGTGCGTGCGACGCAGCACCACTACACCGTCGACGGCTGGGGCGTCGGCGAACTGTGGGTGTGCGACGGCGTGCTGCTGCATCACGAACTGGCGGGCACACTGCCCGACGGCGTCGACCGGGCGCAGAGCATGTCCGCGCAGGACGAGAGCGGGGCGGCATCCACCGTCCCCCCCAATGGGGGCACCAGGTCCCCTTCTGGAACGGTAGCGCTCGACGTGTCACGAAAGGCGAACGACTTGGTGTCGGAACTGTGCCGATCGTTCGCGCGACACCTCGCAGGAGCCCCGACGGCCTACCATGACGTGCGCCTCGACGACTCGTGGTGCACGCCGTTCCAGCTCGAGCTGCTCCGCGCTCTGCGCGTGGTGCCCTGGGGTGAGGTCGTCTCCTACGGCGAGCTGGCAGCCCTCGCCGGCAGGCCAGGCGCTGCCCGCGCGGCGGGCACGTTCTGCGCCGAGAACCGCTACTCCCTGATCGTTCCCTGCCACCGCGTCGTCGCCGCCGACGGCATCGGCGGGTACGGGACGTCCGGCGTCGCGCTCAAGCGCCGGCTGCTCGCGCTGGAGAGCGTGAAGCTGTGAGCCCGTCGCCGTTGGGCGACGACGTTCGAGCCGACCTGGCGGCGATCGCACCCGTGCGGCGCTGCGATCGGCTCGCCGAGATCTCGGCGCTCTTCCACTCGGCCGGCACCGTCCACCTGCGCGGTCGAGGCGAGCTCGCGTTCCATCTCGACGTCGCCTCGAACGCCATTGTGCGGCGTGCCTTCTCGCTTCTGCGGGAGCTTCGGGTCGACTCGGAGATTCGCACCTACCGACGACATGCCTTTGGAAACGAGACTCGTTATCAATTACATCTCGATGGGAGGCCGCACACGCTCGACGTCCTGGTCGAGGCGGGCGTGATCGACCCCGACCACATGCCGCTCGAGCGCCCGCCGGGGCGAGTGGTGGCACGATCGTGCTGCCGAGGCGCGTACCTGAGAGGGTCGTTTCTCGGCGGGGGGTCGCTGTCCGGCCCATCTGCGCCGCATCTCGAGCTCCGAACGCCGACACACGCCGCCGCGTCCTTCGCACGCTCCGTTGCCTCGACCGAGGGAGCACGGCTCTTGATCGCCGACCGCGCCGGGCACTCGGTCGCCTACGCCAAGGGTCGCGACTCGATCGAGGCGGTGCTCGCGGCCGCCGGGGCGTCCGAGGCGGTGCTGCGGCTCGAGGAGCAGGCGCTCGTAGCGGAGCTCAGGGCGGTGGCGAACCGCCTGGCAAACGCCGACCACGCGAATCTCGTGCGCCAGAGCCGAGCCGCCGAGCTGCAACGGGAGGCAGCGGAACGACTGCGACGCGGCGGCGGCCTCGAGCGCCTTCCGACGACGGTACGGGAAGCAGCGGAGCTACGCCTGCGCTTCCCGTCGTTGTCGCTGCGCGAGCTCGCGACGAAGGCTTCTCCACCTGCGACGAAGGCGGCGATGCAGCGCCGCCTCGCCCGGGTCGTCGAATCGGCCGGTTCGCCTTGAGCTGACTGCCTGCCTACCTCCATACTCCGGGGTGGTGGGTTCGCGCTCCCGGGGAAGCGGATCCAGACCCCATCCGCCCCCGGTCAAGGAGCGCGAGTGGGGGGAGGAGATGATCCTCGGAGCTCCTCCCCCCGCCCGCCTTTCTGCAAGCGGGATCTCGCTGCGCGAGATCCCCGCGCGAACATCTCCTGAAGGCGGCCGCTGTGCGGCCGTATGGCTCTGCAACTGCCGCGCCGGGGCCGTTTCGGCCAGCGCGAGGCGGCTGCGAGCCGTGTTTCCCGTCGCTACTCGGTTGCGCCAGGGCGCGAGCAACACGCCGATAGACTCGGGCGCGGCACACACGAGCAAAGGGAGACTCGAGACATATGGCGATTCGCGTCGGCATCAACGGCTTCGGCCGCATCGGCCGCAACTTCTTTCGGGCGCAGAACCAGCTCGGGGCGGACATCGAGATCGTCGCGCTCAACGACCTCGGCGACGCAAGGACGATGGCGCACCTGCTGCGCTACGACTCGACGCTGGGACCGTTCCAGAGCGACGTTACTCTCGGAGACGGCGTCATCCGCGCCGGTGGCGAGGAGATGCGCATGCTTTCGGAGCGCGACCCGGCGGCTCTCCCGTGGGGCGAGCTCGGCGTCGACGTCGTGCTCGAGTCGACCGGCTTCTTCACCGACCGGGCGGCTGCGCAGAAGCACATCGACGCGGGTGCCAGGAAGGTCATCATCTCCGCCCCCGCCACCGAGCCCGACTTCACGGTCGTCCTCGGCGTCAACGACGACCAGTACGACCCCGAAGCCCATCATGTCGTCTCCAACGCGTCGTGCACCACGAACTGCGTGGCGCCGCTGGCGAAGGTCCTGGACGACCTCGCCGGGATCGAGAGCGGCTTCATGACCACCATCCACGCGTACACGAACGACCAGAGCATCCTGGACCTTCCGCACAAAGATCTGCGCCGTGCCCGGGCGGCCGCGATCAACCTCATCCCGACCTCGACGGGTGCGGCCAAGGCGATCGGACTGGTGCTCCCGCACCTGAAGGGGAAGGTAGACGGCATCTCCATCCGCGCACCCGTCCCCACGGGGTCGATCACCGACCTCGTGGTGAGCCTCGCGCGCGAGGTCACGGTCGACGAGGTGAACGCGGCCTACGCAGCGGCTGCGGCCGGCCCGCTGGCCGGGATCATGCAGTACTCGGAGGACCCGCTCGTCTCCACCGACATCGTCCATAACCCGCACTCGTGCATCGTCGACTCGCAGCTGACGATGGCCCACGGCCGCACCGCCAAGGTCTTCGGCTGGTACGACAACGAGTGGGGGTACTCGTGCCGACTGGTCGACCTGGTCGGACGACTGCTCCCCGCGTAGATGCAGCTGCCGCGCTCGGTCGAGGCCGCGGACGTTGCCGGCAAGCGCGTCCTCGTCCGCGCCGACCTCAATGTCCCGCTCGAGGAGGGGCGCGTCGCCGACGACACACGGATCCGCGCCGCGCTGCCGACGCTTGGCCGGCTGCTCGAGCGCGGTGCTGCCTCGATCTCTGTCTGCTCGCACCTCGGGCGGCCGAAGACAGAGGAGGACAGGGAGCGGTACGCGATCGCTCCCGTCGCCGCGCGGCTCGCCGAGCTGCTCCCCGACGAGCGCGTCCGCGTGCTCGAGAACACCCGCTTCAACCCGGGCGAGACGAAGAACGACGCGGGCTTCGCGGAGGAGCTCGCGCAGGGAATGGACCTGTATGTGAACGACGCGTTCGGCTCCGCCCACCGCGCGCACTCGTCGACGGAGGCGGTCGCGCACGTGCTGCCCGCCTACGCGGGGCTCCTACTGCTCGACGAGCTCGCGCACCTCGGGCAACTGCTCGTCGAGGTCGAGCACCCGTTCGTCCTCGTCGCGGGCGGCGCCAAGGTCGAGGACAAGCTGGGCGTGCTGCGGCACCTGGGCGGTCGCGCCGACACAGTCGTGATCGGGGGCAAGATGGCTGAGGAGCTGCGGGAGGACAATCCGCTGACGTTCCCTGTCGAACTGCCGGTGGACATCGTCGCGGCGGCCGCGTTCGCGCCTGACGCCGAGACCTGCGAGACGCAATTCGACGCGCTCCCCGAGGGCTGGCTCGGACTGGATATCGGCCCGGAGAGCCGTGAGCGCTTCGGCGCGATCGTGCGTAAAGCGCGCACCGTCTTCTGGAACGGGCCGATGGGGGTGTTCGAGTGGCCGCGATTCGCCGAGGGCACGAAGGCCGTCGCGCAGGCTGTCGCCGAAGCGGGAGCGGCAGGCGCCTACACCGTCGTCGGCGGCGGCGACTCGGTGCGCGCCATCCAGGGGCTCGGCCTCGCCGGGCGGGTGTCCTGGGTCTCGACGGGCGGCGGCGCCTCGCTCGAGCTCCTCGAGGGCACGGTGCTCCCGGGCGTCGCTGCGATCCCGCCCGCCTGACCGGGCATGCACGAGCGTCCGTATGATCGCGGCGTGTTGGTCGCCGGGAACTGGAAGATGTTCAAGGGCCCGACCGAGACCGCTGCCTTCTTCGCCGCCTTCGAGGCGCCGGCAGGAGTCGACGTCATCGTGTGCCCGCCGTACGTCTCGCTCGCGGCCGCCGTCGGGAACGGCGTACCCGTCTACTCCCAGAGCGTGCACTGGGCGGTCGAGGGCGCGTTCACCGGCGAGATCTCCCCGTCCATGCTCGTCGAGCTCGGCGTCGACGGTGCCGTCGTCGGCCACTCCGAACGGCGCCAGCTCTTCGGCGAGACCGACGCGACAGTCGCGGCGCGGGCGGAAGCTGCGCTCGAAGCAGGGCTCAGCGTGGTCGCCTGCGTGGGCGAGACCGAGGCGGAGCGCGAGGCAGGGAATACCGAGGCCGTCCTTCGCCGGCAGATCGCGGTGATCCCGCAGCACGACCGGCTCGTAATCGCCTACGAGCCGGTCTGGGCGATCGGAACAGGCAAGACGGCCACGCCCGCGATGGCACAGGAGGCTCATGCACTGATCCGCTCGCTGCACCCGACGCTCGTGCTCTACGGCGGCTCGGTGAAGCCCGAGAACGCGGCCGAGCTGATGGCGCAGCCGGACGTCGGCGGCGCTCTCGTCGGCGGTGCCTCGCTCGATCCCGAGTCGTTCCGCGCCATCTGCGCGGCCGCGGCTGCGTGAGATGCCCTGTGTCAACGGGGCCGATCGCGTCGATCGTCGCCGCCGGCCGCGTCAGCGGCCGCTTTAGGAGTTGTCGCGAGGGTGGGTCTGCTCTTGCAGACCCACCCTCTGCGGGGGAAGGCGCGTGATTGCACCGCTCGTCACGCTTGTCATTCTGGACGGCTGGGGTATTGCACCGCCCGGGCCTGGCAACGCTGTCGAGCTCGCCGACACGCCCGTTTTCGACGACCTCGTCGCACGCTACCCGGCGACGCGGCTCGAAGCCTCCGGACCGGCGGTCGGGCTCCCCGACGGCCAGATGGGCAACTCCGAGGTCGGCCATCTGACGATCGGCTCCGGTCGGATCCTCCTCCAGGACCTCGTGCGCGTGAACCGCTCGATCGCGGACGGCTCGTTCTTCGCCAACGCCGCGCTCGCCGCGGCCTTCGAGCGGACGCACGATCGCGGCGGCGACGTGCATCTGCTCGGGCTCGTATCCCGGGGCGGCGTCCACAGTCACGTCGACCACCTGCAGGCGCTGCTCGACCTCGCCGACAGCACGGGCATGGCCGAGCGCATCTGGATACACGCGTTCACCGATGGTCGCGACGTCTCGCCGCACGCCTCGGCGGGCGACGTCGGCGCCCTGCCGGCCGACCGCATCGCCACGGTCGCCGGCCGCTACTACGCGATGGACCGCGACGGCCGGTGGGATCGCACCGACCGCGCTCTCGCCGCGATCTGCGATGGCGCGGGCAGCGAGGCTGACGACCCTGTCGCCGCCATCCAGCGCAGCTACGCCGGCGGCGTCACAGACGAGTTCATCGAACCGGTGGTGATCGGAGGACGTCCGCGTCTACGACCGTCGACGGACGCAGCCGTCTTCTTCAACTTTCGCCCCGACCGTGGCCGGCAGCTGGCATACCGCCTGCGCGCACGCGGCATCGACCTGACCACGATGACCCGCTACGCCGACGACCTCGACTGCCCCGTCGTCTTCGACGAGCAGGTGGTGAACGACACGCTGGCGGAGACGATTTCACTGGCGGGGGCACGCCAGCTTCACGCCGCCGAGACAGAGAAGTACGCCCATGTCACGTACTTCTTCAACGGCGGCGAGGAAACCGAGTTGGAGGGGGAGACGCGCATCCTCGTGCCGTCGCCGCGCGACGTTCCGAGCTACGACCACGCGCCGGCGATGTCGGCCCCCGAGCTCGCCGAGCGCGTTGCCGCGGAGATCGGCGACGGCTACCGCTTCGCGGTCGTCAACTTCGCGAACCCTGACATGGTCGGGCACACGGGCGTGATCCCGGCGGTCGTCGCCGCCGTCGACGCGGTGGACGAATGCCTGGGCGTCATCGTCGACGCGACGCACAGCGCGGGCGGCGTCTGCCTCGTCACCGCCGACCACGGCAACGCGGAGTGCCTGCTCGAAGCCGACGGTGCCAGCCCGCACACGGCACACACCACGAACCCCGTACCGCTCGTCCTGACCGCGGAGGACGCCGATCTACGGGACGGCGGCGAGCTCGCCGACCTTGCGCCGACCGTGCTCGACCTGCTCGGGATCGACGTGCCAGAGTCGATGACCCGCCTCTCATTGCTTGCGCGACCGATCGCGAAGAATCGCTGACATTTCAGCGACTCGTAAAATGTTGGTGAAACAGCCGCAAATGGCGCTATAGTCGCGCCGACTTGGCGCTTCCGCAGCCCGACTTTCCACTGCTCCGCCGAGCACAGCGCGGCGACGAGCGGGCGTTCGCCACTATCGTCCGGACCTACGAGCAGCCGGTCTACAACTACGTGTTGCGGCTCGTCGGCGATCGGGCACTCGCCGAGGACCTCACCCAGGAGGTCTTTCTCCGCGTGTATCAGGGCCTCCCCGGGTTCTCTCTGCGGTCGCGGTTCACGACCTGGCTCTTTCAGGTGACGAAGAACCGGGTGCTCGATGAGCTGCGCGCGATCGAGCGACGGCCGCGCGCCGTGGTCGGGCTCGACGAGATCGCGCCGCTCGAGGTGCTGGACCAGCCGTTCGAGCGCTCTGCGGCGATCGACGCAGTCTGGCGCGCCGTAGGCGCTCTGAGCGTCGATCTCAAGATGGCGTTGCTCCTCCGCGACGTGGTCGGGCTCTCGTACACGGAGATTGCGGACTCGCTCGAGATCACGCTCGCAACCGTGAAATGGCGGATCTACAAGGCGCGGGAAGAGGTTGCTGCCGCCCTCATTCGCGACGGCGTCACAGTCTCGACGTCAAGCCGCAGTGCAGGTACGGGCGACTGAGGGGCGCCCCCATTCGGGGGATCCGCCAATTGGGCGCACGGTTTTCTGCGCCGATCACCTCTAGTCAGAGGCAAGCCGCAGAAGCTCCCTGACGAAAGGAACCCCCACATGCGTCTCATCCTCGTGGTCCTCCTCGTGGCGATGCTCGCCATCCCCGCCGCTGCGGTCGGTGGCCAGAGTGCGAGGTCATCGTCACAGGTCGCCGCCGCACAGAGCGCGACGAAGGCATCGATGAGCAAGAAGAGCAAGAAGAGCAAGCAGCGCAAGCGCAAGCAGCAGAACCGTCGTGGCAAGGCTCAGAAGTCCCAGGGAGCCACCACGACGCAGTCCTCCTCGTCCTCCTCGTCCGCAACGGACGACGAGGTCGAGGTGAAGGGCCCGATCGTGTCCCTGTCCCCGCTCACCGTCGGCACCACCACCTGTGTCGTGCCCGCCGGTTTCTCGCTCGTCGGGTTCGCGGTCGGCGATGTCGTCGAGATGACCTGCGATCTCGTCGGCGGCCAGTGGGTCCTGCGAAAGCTCGAGCTCGAGGACGCCCCGCAGGGTGAGGTCGAGGTGGAGGGTGTCGTCACGTCGCTCTCACCGCTCACCGTCGCCGGCGTCTCGTGCGTCGTTCCCGCAGGCATGTCCCTGACGGGGATCGCAGTCGGCGACGTCGTCGAGATGGAGTGCAGCCTGATCGGCGGCCAGTGGGTCGTGACCGAGATCGAGCTGGAGGATGACGACGACGACAACTCCGGGCCTGGAGACGGGGACGACGATGATGACGACGACGACAACTCGGGCCCCGGCAGCGACGACGATAACGACGACGACGACAACTCCGGGTCGGGCGACGGAGACGATGACTAGCCTGCAAGGAGAATGAGCGAGGCGTTGACCTCACTCGGGCCCGGCCGCCTCTCGGCGGAGGCGGCCGGTGCTCGCGTCGCCGTGCTGTACGAGCGACACGCCCGGTCTGTTTACGGGCTCTGCCGCCTGCTCCTGCGTGACGCGCACGAGGCGGAGGATGCTGCGCAGGCGACGTTCCTGGCGGCACACACGGCGATCGTTCGCGGCGGCGAGCCGCGGGAGCCCGGCGCATGGCTCGCCGCGATCGCCCGCAACGAATGCCGTGGCCGGATTCGCGATCGCATGCGCGATCCGGTCTCAGCAGGGGAAGGGGCACTCGCCGCGCTCCACGCTCCGGGCGCCGATCCATCAGAGCGCATGTCGGATCCTGCGGTGGCGAAGGCCCTCGCGTCTCTCCCCGACCGGCAACGAGAGGCGGTGGTGCTCCACGATGCGTTCGGTCTTCGCGCACGTGAAGTCGGTGCTGCCCTCGGTCTGTCGCTGCCGGCGGTCGAGGCGCTTTTGTTCCGCGCGCGCCGCCAGCTGCGAATGCGACTCCAGCCTGTGTCCGGGGCGCTGGCGCTTCCCTTGGGTCTGCGCGACGCGCTCGTTCAGGCCATTCCCGGTTTCGCCGAACCTGCCGCGGGGGCGGGCGCGGCAGCAGCGGGTGCAGCGGGAGCGGGATTGTTCGCAAAGCTGGCCGGCGCGCCCGCCGCGGCAAAGGTCGCCGCCGCGACTGTCGCGGTCACTGCGGCAGGCTCGGCAGCGGTGGTCAGCACCGAGCGGGCGGGTGACACCCGTGCGGTTCCGGCCGTAGTTGGGGCCGTCGGCGAGCGGCGAGGCTCATCGGTGGCCGGCCTGACGGTCGGCAGCGTCATCCGCGGCAGCGGCGCCCCCGGCGAACGCTCCGATCGGTCGGGTCGCGCGGACGATTCCGACGACGACTCGGGCCCGGTGTCCGGGGGGTCGGGGAGCGGACGTGATGACGACGACCGCGGCGATGACGAGTCAGATGACGGCGGCCGTGACACCGACACGACCACCACAACGACGAAGGGATCGGGCGGGAGCGGCCCTGGAGCGGCCGGCGAGGAGCCGTCCGGCGCGGGGGACGATGACGGCGACGAGTCGGCAGCCGCCGGAACGATGGGGTCGTCCGGCCCCGGCCCCGGCGGCGAGTCGCCCGATGACGACGAGCCCGAGACCGAGGATGGGGGAAACAGCGGCTCTGGCTCGGAGAGCTCCGGCTCGTCCGGCAGCGGCTCCGGGGGAGACGAGCCCGACGAAACCTCCGGCTCGTCCGGCTCGGGTTCGAGCAGCGACGACGACTGACTGACGGCGCCAGCCGTACGATGGAGCCGTGGATGAGGTCGGAGCCGCCGAACCAGTGACCGTCGTGCCGCCGATCGCGGGCGTGGCAGTTTTCCTCCATATCGCCAAACCACTCGTCGAGCTGATCGCTCGAGGCGGTCTCGCCGACGCGTCGCAGCGCCATGTCATCAGCCGCGAGAACGGTCGGCTCGGCCCGTGGGTGGGGGCGATCGGTGACTGACCCGGTCGCAGCTCTTGCCGGTGCGCTGTCGGAGGCCGCCGGAGCTCCGGTCGCACTCGAACGCCCCGCCGATGCGTCGCACGGCGACTTCGCGACGAACGTCGCCATGCGACTGGCCGGGCAGCACCGTCGCCCGCCGCGGGAGGTGGCAGAGGAGATCGCGACCGCCGCATCGACGCTGCCTGGTGTCGCGCGCATCGACGTCGCCGGCCCCGGCTTTCTCAACCTCACGCTCGACGACGACTGGTTCGTGGGAGCGCTGCGCGATCTCCTCACAGCCGGCGAGCACTTCGGCGGGCGGTCGGCGTCGGAACCGGAGCGCGTCCAGGTGGAGATGGTGTCCGCGAACCCGACCGGCCCGGTCACCGTCGCGTCCGCCCGCAACGGCGCCTACGGCGACTGCGTCGCACGCCTCCTCGCGTTCGCCGGGCACAACGTCGAGCGCGAGTACTACTACAACGACGCCGGTGCCCAGATGGATCGTTTTCGTGCCTCGGTCGATGCGGTGCGCCGCGGCGAGGAGCCACCTGACGACGGCTATCACGGCGCCTACATGGCCGACCTCGCCGCAGCGGACGCCGGCGATCCGGTACCGCGGATGCTGGAGAAGATCGAATTGTCACTGGAGCGATTCCGCGTGCACTTCGACACGTTCGAGCGCCAGAGTGAGATCGAGGCGGAGATCGCCGACACGCTCCCGCTGCTCGACACGTTCGAGCAGGACGGCGCAGTGTGGGCGCGCACGACCGCGCACGGCGACGACAAGGACCGGGTGCTCGTGCGGTCGAACGGCGAGCCGACGTACTACGCGGCCGACGCTGCATACGTGCGCCGCAAGTACGCCAAGGGCTTCGATCGTCTCGTCTACGTGCTCGGCGCCGACCATCACGGCTACGTCGGCCGCCTGCAAGCCCTGGCCGAGATGCTCGGACACCCGCGCGGGTCGCTCGAGGTGCTCATCTACCAACTCGTGCATCTGACGAGGGGCGGCGAGGCGACGAAGATGTCCAAGCGCCGCGGCGACGTCGTCTTCCTCGACGACTTCGTGGGGGAGATCGGACTCGATGCGGCGCGGTGGTACCTCGTCTCGCGCGGGCACGACCAGACGATCGAGATCGACGTCGCCCTCGCGGCCGAGAAGACGCAGAAGAACCCCGTCTACTACGTGCAGTACGCGCACGCGCGCATCGCCGGCATCGTTCGCAACGCCGGAGACGACCTTGTGGCTCAGAGCAACGACGTAGAGGCGGCGGCGCCGCTCGCCGTCGAGGAGCGAGACCTGCTCAAGCGCCTCCTCGAGCTACCAGGGGTCGCTCGCGAGGCTGCGGAGCGCCGTGCTCCACACGCGATTCCGACCTATGCGATCCGGGTCGCCGACGACTTCCACCGGTTCTACCACCATCACAAGGTGCTCGGCTCCGACCAGGAGGGGTTCCGGCTCGGCCTCTGCCTGGCGACGAAGACCGTCGTCGCTCGCTGCCTCGACCTGGTCGGAGTGGAGGCGCCGGACCGGATGTAGGGGAAGAGAAAGCGAGCCCAGGGCTTGAGCGGCTAGAAGTCGCGACGGTCGCTAACGGTCATCCACACGCCGAACGCGAGGGGAAGTCCGCCGAACAACACCGCGAGCCCGATGATCAGGTGATCGGCGGTGAACAGCCAGACGCCGACGACGACAGCGACGATCAGGGACAGGATCGCGAGCAGAACGGCCATCGTGCCTCCCGGGGGTCTTGGGGTCGGGGTAGTACCTGCCAGGCAACCATAGATCGTACGATCGACGCGTGCGCTGGAACATGCTGTTCGCGGTGCTGGCCGCGTCGTGGGGGCTCATCGCCGTGCTCGTCGCGGCGGTCGCGCTCGACGCCGAGACGCTCGCGTTCGCGCGGCTCGCGATCGCGGCTGCGACTCTCGGCCTCATCGCTGCGCTCTCGGGACGGATCGTCTCTCTGCGTCCCGGCGCCGACCTGCCGGCGCTCGTCCTGCTGGGTGTCGTGCAGGGAGCGCACTGGCTTCTCTTCTTCCTAGCGGTCAAGCTCGGGTCGGTCGCGCTGGCTGTGCTCACCTTCTATACGGCCCCGGTCTTCATCGCCGTGGCGGCGCCGGCTCTGCTCGGTGAGCGCGTCTCGAAGGTGGCGATCGGCGCGCTCGTCCCCGGCGGGATCGGCGTCGTGCTCGTCGTTCTCGCAGGCCCCGGCGGCGGATTTTCGGCGTGGGCGGTCGCGGCCGGGCTCGGCTCGGCGGTCACCTACGCGACGCTGGTGATCGTCTCCAAGCGTCTCCTCCGCGCCCGTGCCGAGCCGCTCAAGGTCGCGTTCTGGGACTGTCTCGTCGGCGCCGTCGCGGTCGCGCCGGCACTGCTCCTGGTCGAACGGGTGCTGCCTGCGGACGGCCCAGACTGGGGCGCGGTGCTCGCGCTGGGCGTCGTCTTCACGGGGCTGTCGACGCTCGCCTACGCAACGCTGCTACGCCGCGTGACGGCTCAGGCGGCAGGCGTGCTCACGTTCCTCGAGCCCGTGGCCGCCGTCTTGCTCGCAGCCGCGCTCGTTGACGAGCCGCTGACCGGGCAGGTGATCGCCGGCGGCATCCTCGTCCTCGTCGCAGGTCTTGCCGTCGTGGTGCTGGAACCCTCCGAAGGCCCGGTCACCGAGGCAGCGGCGGCAGTAGGATCCGACGCGCATTGACCGACGCCTCGCCTCCGGACCGAAACCTCGCCCTCGAGCTCGTTCGCGTTACCGAGGCGGCCGCCATGGGCGCCGCCCGCTGGATCGGACGGGGCGACAAGATCGCCGCAGACCAGGCTGCCGTCGACGCCATGCGGCTGATGCTCTCGACGGTCAGCATGCGGGGCGTCGTGGTGATCGGCGAGGGTGAGAAAGACGAGGCGCCCATGCTCTACAACGGCGAAGAAGTGGGCGACGGGACCGGCTCGCCCGTCGACGTCGCGGTCGACCCGCTCGAGGGCACACGGCTGACGGCGCTCGGGATGCCGAACGCGATCGCGGTGATCGCGGTGGCCGAGCGCGGGTCCATGTTCTTCCCGGGCGCGGCGGTGTACATGGACAAGATCGCCGTCGGCCCCCAGGCCGCCGATGCGATCGACATCGAGGCTTCCCCGACCGAGAACGTGCGGCGCGTCGCCGAGGCCAAGGGAATGGACGTGGGCGACGTGACGGTGGTCGTGCTCGAACGCGACCGTCACGACGATCTCATCGCCGAGCTGCGAGAGGCGGGCGCCAGCGTCAACCTGATTCGGGACGGCGACGTCGCGCCCGCGATCGCGGCCGCGCGGCCGTGGACCGGCGTCGATCTGCTGATGGGGATCGGCGGCACACCGGAGGGCGTCATCTCGGCTGCCGCGATCAAGTGCCTCGGCGGCACGCTGCAGGGGAAGCTGTGGCCCCGCAACGAGGACGAGCACCGGCGTCTCGTTGAGGCCGGGTACGACATCGACCGGGTGCTGACCCAGGACGACCTCGTTGGAGGCGACGACGTGTTCGTTGCGGCCACCGGGGTCACCAGCGGCGCGCTGCTCAAGGGTGTGCGGGCCGACGGGAGCGGGGTGGAGACGGAGTCGATCGTGATGCGCTCGCGCTCCGGCACCGTGAGACGGATCGCGGCCTACCATCCGATGGAGAAGGTGAGGAGCCTGAGAAAGGAAGGAGAGCGCTGATGGGGGCGCACGAGCTACGAGCGATCGCGCGGTCGATCGTCGCCGACAACCGCGGCATCCTCGCCGCAGACGAGTCGAGCGGCACGATCAAGAAGCGCTTCGACTCGATCGGGGTGGAGTCGACAGAGGAGAATCGCCGCTTCTACCGCAACATGCTGTTCACGGCGTCGGGGATGGAGGAGTTCATCGGGGGCGTGATCCTCTACGACGAGACGATCCGCCAGGCCTCGGACGAAGGCACCCCGTTCGCGGAGGTACTCGCGTCGAAGAACGTGGTCCCCGGCATCAAGGTGGACACGGGTGCGAAGGATCTCGCGCTACGCGTCGGTGAGACCGTCACAGAGGGGCTCGACGGCCTGCGCGACCGGCTCACCGAGTACTTCGCCTTGGGCGCGCGCTTCGCCAAGTGGCGTGCGGTGCTCACGATCGGCGACGGCATCCCGTCCGCCGCGTGCGTGCACGCCAACGCCCACGCGCTGGCGCGGTACGCGGCGCTGGTGCAGGAGGCGGGCATGGTGCCGATCGTGGAGCCCGAGGTGCTGATGGACGCTGACAACACGATCGAGCGCTGCTACGACGTGACGGCGCGCACCTTGCACGCCGTATATGGCGAGCTCGACCGGCAGGGGGTCGACCTCGAGGGGACGCTCCTGAAGCCGAACATGGTGATCGCCGGCAAGGGGTGCCCGACCCAGGAGTCCGCCGAGCGGATCGCCGAGCTCACGATCGACTGCTTACTGCGGCACGTGCCGGCGGCGGTACCAGGGATCGTGTTCCTCTCCGGTGGCCAGTCCGAGGTGCAGGCTACGGAGAATCTGAATGCGATCAACCGGGTCGGCGGGCCGTGGCCGCTCTCCTACTCGTACGGACGGGCGTTGCAGGCATCCGCGCTCCAGGCCTGGGGAGGCGACGCCGCCAACCTGGAAGCGGGGCAGGCCGTGTTCCTGCACCGCGCGCGCATGAACTCGCTCGCCGCCGCAGGCGAGTGGAGCGCAGACATGGAGTCGCCGGTGCGCGCGTAGGGGCGAGGCCTGCCTCGCCCTAATCTGCCGCGCCGTGGACAGGGCGAGGCAAGCCTCGCCCCTACAGGATCGGAGGCACGACCTTGCCGGGGTTCATGATCCCGCGCGGGTCGAAGAGTGCCTTGACCCCGCGGTACAGCGGCAGCAGATCTGGATGCTCGCGCGCGAGCGCGCCGAGCTTGCCCATGCCGATCCCGTGCTCCCCGGTGCAGGTGCCGCCGCGCGCGAGGGCGTCGTCCACGAGCAGGTCGGCCAGCTGGTGGTAGCGCGCGATCTCGTCTGTGTCGTCCGGGTCGAGGCCGACGCCGACGTGGAAGTTGCCGTCACCGACGTGACCGACGATACCGCCGCGCAGGCCCAGGCGCTCGAGCTCGGCGCGTGCGGCTGCGACCGCACCCGGTAGCTCGGACAGAGGAACGGCCGTGTCGGTCGAGCAGTGCTTGAGGCCAGGCCACAACTGCGACCAGGCGTACGCAGAGTCGTGACGCGCCGCCCACAGGCGTCTGCGCGCGTCGGGATCCCGCTCGTACACGACCTCGACGGCACCTTCCGCCTCGGCGAGCGCCAGCAGCAGCTCGAGATCGGCGGCGACCGAGGTCTCCGTGCCCGTGGACTCCGCGAACAGGCACGGCCCCTCGGGGTACGCCGTCCCGGAGTAGAGGTTGATCGCCCTCACGTTGATGGCGTCAAGCAGCTCGAGACGTGTGACGCCGGCGCCCGCCGCCACGGCCGCGACCGCAACTCGGCTCGCCGCTTCCACCGACGGGAACGAGATTCGAACCGCAACGGCGTGCTCCGCGATCCCCTGCAGGCGGAGCGTCAGCTCGGTGATCACGCCGAGCGTGCCCTCGGAGCCAACGAGGAGCCCCGTGAGGTCGTAGCCGGCCGACGTCTTCAGCGCCCTGCTACCGGTGCGGATCACGCTACCGCCGGGCAACACAGCCTCGAGCGCGAGCACGCTGGCACGCATCTTCCCGTAGCGGACGGTGGTGGTGCCGGCGGCATTCGTCGCCGCCATGCCGCCGAGCGTCGCGTCTGCACCCGGGTCGACGGGAAAGAAGAGCCCGTGCTCGCCGGCGGCGCGATTGAGCGCGTTCCGGGTGACGCCCGCCTGCACGGTTGCCGCGAGGTTCGTGGGCTCGAGGGAGAGGATCCGGTTCATGCGGGTCAGATCGAGGCTGATGCCGCCCTCGACCGGGATCACGTGGCCCTCCAGACTCGACCCTGCGCCGAACGGCGTCACCGGCACGGCGCGCTCGTGCGCCAGGGCAAGCACGGCCGCGACCTCATTCGTGGACAGGGGATAGACCACCACGTCCGGCCGCCGAGGCGCGTGGACTGTCATGTCCGCCGCGTGCAAGTCGCGGTCGGAGTCGCCCGTGGAGACACGTGCGGTGTCGCCGTCGAGCGCGTCGACGAGCGCGTCGACGAGGATTGAGGCCGGTGCCGAAGTCACGTCCGATGCAACTCTTGCACGGCGCTTGGGTGCGTGGAGGCACCGACGATCGATCGGGGTCGACGCGGATGCGCCCGCGCCCGGGACGTGCGACGCTGTCGCCGTCAGCTCGGAAGGGAGACGAGATGGTGAAGACGGCTGCAGGCGCACCGGCGCAGGCGGGTGATGAGATCGTGATCACCGGACACGCGGTCGGCAACGCCCCCCGGACAGCCGTGATCCTCGACGTGCTCGGGGAGCCCGGGCACGAGCGGTTCCGCGTGCGCTGGGAGGACGGGCACGAGTCGATCTACTTCCCCGGCGAGGACGCGGTGATCCGGCGCCCCAGGGCGTGATCGGCGCCGAGGCGCCACACGATCCGTCACATCGCCGGGCGAAGCGGCTGCTCGATCTCGCGGTCGTCGTTCCGCTGGCGGTCGTCCTGGCGCCGGTGTTCGTCGGCGTCTGGCTGGCGATGGCCGCGAACATGCTCCGCTGCCGCCGTGACCGTGGCGGCTGGCTCTACCGCGAGCGGCGCGTCTCGCGGGGTCGCGAGTTCGACCTGCTCAAGTTCCGTACCCTCCGGACGGAGGCTCTCGAACGGATGCGGGCGGACGCCGGCCACGCGCGGATGTACGAGGACGACACGGCCAACCTCACCTGGGCCGGTCGCCGCGTGTTGAAGCCGTGGTATCTCGACGAACTGCCCCAGCTCGCGAACGTGCTGCGAGGGCGCATGACCCTCGTCGGCCCGCGCCCGTGGCCGCCGTCGATGGTGGCCGACCAGGTCGCGAAGGGCCACGACTACAGGCTCCACGTGACTCCGGGTTGGACCGGCCCGGCGCAGGTGAGCAAGGGCCGGCGCGAAGCGACGTTCACGGAGCTCGATCTCGCCTACATCGAGAGACTGCGCACTGCCGGTGCGTGGGCTCTCGTCCGGGGCGACTTGAAGATCCTCCGAGAGACCGTGCGGACGATGTTCCGCGGCGAGGGGCTTCGCTTTTGACGGCGCATCCGTCACGAAACGGCGCCGGGCGAGACTGTTTCGAGAGAGCCGATCGATGGGAGGACGGATGAGCCTTACCGAGTTCCAGCAGGAGCTGTGCACGACGAGCCCGTGGGATTTCTCCGGCCTGCGTGCGTTGTATGTGAACTGCACGCTGAAGCCGTCGCCTTCGCTCTCGCACACGCAGGGGCTGATGGATGTGTCGATCGCGATCATGGAGGCGAACGGCGTCACCGTCGATCGGTTCCGGGCGGTCGACCACGACCTGACGCCCGGCGTCTACCCCGACATGCGGGCTCACGGAGCCGCGAGCGACGAGTGGCCGGAGCTGTACGAGCGCGTTCAGGCCGCAGACATCCTCGTGCTCGGGACGCCGATCTGGCTGGGCGAGAAGTCGTCTGTGTGCACGCGGGTGATCGAGCGGTTGTACGGCAACTCCGCCGAGTTGAACGAGCACGGGCAGTACGCGTACTACGGCAAGGTCGGCGGCTGCATCGTCACCGGCAACGAGGACGGAGTGAAGCACTGCTCGATGAACGTCCTCTACTCGCTGCAGCACTTGGGCTACGTGATCCCGCCGCAGGCGGACGCCGGCTGGATCGGGGAGGCGGGACCGGGGCCGTCGTACCTCGACCCGGGCTCGGGCGGCCCGCAGAACGACTTCACGAACCGCAACACGACGTTCATGACCTGGAACCTGCTGCACGTGGCGCGGCTGCTGCGTGAGGCGGGGGGCTTCCCGGCGCACGGGAACCAGCGTGCGCTGTGGGACGCCGGCTGCCGCTTCGACTTCGCGAACCCCGACTACCGTTAACTGGCTCGCGAGGCGGGGATCCGCCGAGCGGATTCCCGCCCGCGCGGAGATGGGAAGCCCTGAAGGCGTCCGCTCCGCGGCCGCAGGCCCCGGTGTTCACATCAGGCGGCTGGCTGGCGTTCAGCGAGTGTCGAACCGGGTGCCGGCCCTGGACGAACGAGCCCGGCGGCGCGATGATGCGCGCCGGGTCATACGACAAGGAGGCAGAGGATGGCAGTCGCGTTTGTGATGCGCTTTCCCGGTGCGACCCTCGATCAATACGACGAGGTGATCGAGCTGATGGGCTTCTCGCACAACGGAACGGTGACCATGGAGGGTGCCGTTTTCCACTGGGTCGCGGCGACCGACGACGGGATCGTCGTCACCGACGTCTGGGAGAGCGACGAGACGTTCCAGCGCTTCGCCGACGAGAAGATCGGGCCGTTCACGAAGCAGGTCGGTATCGCAGAGCCCGAGGTCACCCGCCACGAGGTCTACAACACGCTCGTCTCGGAGCACATCGGAGCTCGCGTCTCAGCGTAACGACGCACCGAATCGGTCTGGCGCCCCGCACCGCGGGGCGCCGCCGTTTGTGGGGAGCACCGGTGATACTTGCCGTCACGTAGGCTCGTTCGGTGACGGTTCCCCATTACCGCACGCCGGACGAGCGCTTCGCGGGCCTGCCCGGCTGGGCGTTTGCTCCGCGGTACGTAGAGCAGGAGGGTCTGCGCCTGCACTACCTGGACGAGGGTGCCGGCGAGCCGGTGTTGCTCCTCCACGGCGAGCCGACGTGGGGGTTCCTGTACCGGAAGATGATCCCGTCGCTCGCGGTGGCCCATCGTGTGATCGCCCCGGACTACTTCGGCTTCGGTCGCTCGGACAAGCCGACGGAGCCCGGGTGGTACAGCTACGACCGGCACTTCGAGAGCATCGAGCGATTCGTGTGCGAGCAGCTCGACCTCTCGTCGGTGACCGTCGTCGTCCAGGACTGGGGCGGCCCGATCGGTCTCAGGCTCGCGGTCGAGCATCCCGAGCGGGTCGAGCGCTTGGTGATCATGAACACCGGCGTCGGCGCGCGTGCGCCCGGCGAGGCGTGGCTCCGTTTCCAGGCGTTCATGCGGCGCGTCGGCACCGACATCGGCGCCGGCCAGCTCGTCCGTATCTCCTGCGCCACCGAGCTCGCCGACGACGCGGTGGCGGGCTACGACGCGCCGTTCCCCGTACCTGAGTCGCGGGTCGGCATCGTCATGTTCCCGGAGCTCGTCGCCACCTCCGGCGACCATCCGAGCGCCGCCGCCATGATCGACGTGCGCGAGCGGCTTTCCCGCTGGGAGAAGCCGGCGCTCGTGCTCTTCAGCGACTCGGACCCGATCTTCTCCGCGGCTCACGCCGAGCGGATGGCAGCGCTGATCCCCGGCGCCGGGTCCGCGGAGACGGTCGCCGGGGCCGCCCACTTCCTCCAGGAGGACAGGGGCGAGGAGATCGCCGAGCGGATCGTCTCCTGGCTAGCTCCCTGAGTCGGCCCTCGGGCGGGGAGGAACGAGGGTCGGGCTCCCGCCCAACCTGCTCTGCGCCTACCCCTTCGCGTACTGTGCGTAACCCCCGAAGTCGACGGCGATGCACGCGTCGTCGCCGACAACCCACGCATCGTGGCCGGGGGCGATGGACACGACGTCGCCGGGGCCGCCCTCGCCTTCCGTGCCATCGTCCATGCGGACGCCCATCCGGCCCGAGATCATGTACAGGAGGTGCGGCGCCTGGCAGCTGTCGGTGCCCGCGATCGGCTTCACGTGCTCCGACCAGCGCCACCCCGGCTCGAAGGTGCCGTACAGGACGGGACCGCCGCCGACGTTGAGGACGTCCGCGTGCCCGTTGGCGACGAACGGACGAACCTCGTCGGGCGAGCCGACGTTCTTGACCTCGAGTCCGGACATCTCCGCCTCCTCTCGACTGGATGTTGTCGATCTTGTCGCGACGAGCATGTCAGATCGTGCGCCGACGCGCACGTGACGGAGGCTGCGGAAGCGGGCGAAGGGACTCGAACCCTCGACGTACGGCCTGGGAACGCGTGCCGACGATGGCGACGGTCGACGATGGCCGACGGCGGATGTCAGCCGAACCCGGAACGGTCGATATCTCGCGACCGTCCCCGTCGTCTTGGGGATACTGGGGCACGCACTGAGCGTTGTAGGCTCGGCATGTGAGCCGTCTGCGAAGTTGGCATTGCATCGTCCTAGCAGGCGTGTGCGCGGCGGTTGCGGTGTGGGGCAACCAAACGTGCAACACGTCGGAGGCTTTGGGCTACGCCGGTGCGGCGGTCTGGGCTGCGTCCGGAGCTTTCGCCTTTCTGAGCGTGTGGACGCGCCGCTCAGGCAGGCGCGTCGGCGTCGCGATCGCGCTGGGGATCGGAACCCTGATCCTGGTGTCCGCCGCGATGGTGATAACGGCAGACTGCTAGGGGTACGCGAAGTCTCCCAGCGTAGTCCGACGGAGGCAGCGGCTGACAGCTGCAGGGCCCGGACACTCCGAATGCTGCATGAATGCTAAGCGGGCGAAGGGACTCGAACCCTCGACCTACGGCTTGGGAAGCCGACGCTCTACCAACTGAGCTACGCCCGCGAGAGTGGGCCGATTCTACCGGTCGCCTCACGGTTCCTTCACACGCCAGTCGTACCCTAGGGCCGTGCGCGTCGTCCTGACTGCCGTGCTGGCGAGTGTTCTCGTCTCGAGCGGGGCGGCGTCGCCACAGGGTCGCGCCGCGGCCGTGACGGACGAACCGTTTGAAGGTCTCGCGACGTGGGTGGACATCTACGACAGCCAGGTGTACACACGCCCCGAGGCCACGGCTGCACGGATCGCCGCCCGGGGCGTGGTGACCGTCTTCGCCGAGACGGCGAACTACAAGAGCACCGTCGACGTGGTGGAGCCGGCGGCGCTGGGGCGCTTCGTCGACGCGCTGCACCGAAGCGGGATCGCGGTCGTCGGGTGGTACCTGCCGGGATTCGACCGTCCCGGCCGCGACCTTCGCCGCACACGCGCCATGCTCAGCTTCACCACGCCCGCCGGCGACGGCTTCGACGGAGTGGCGCTCGACGTCGAGGCCACGATCGAGAAGCGGGTCGGTGTCCGCACGATCCGGCTCGTCAACCTCGCCCGGCGGCTCCGCGCCGAGTCGCAGATCCCGCTGGCGGCGATCACGCTGCCACCGCGCATGCTCGAGCGGCGGCCCACGGTCTGGCCCGGGTTCCCCTGGGCGTCGCTCGCCGGGCTGGTAGACGCCTTCGTGCCCATGACCTACACGGGCAGCGCGTTTCGCGGCTACGAGGCCACGTACGGCTACGTCGCGCGCTCGCTCGCGTCGTTGCAGGCGGCCACGCGAGCAGCCGGGGTCGAAACGCCGGTCCACGCTGCGGGAGGCGTGGCCGACCGCATGAGCGCCGACGAGCTGCGCGCCTTTGTCGCCGCCGCCGCCGATGCAGGTGTCGAGGGGATCAGCCTCTACGACTTCCACACGACGCTGCCGCGCGGGTGGAAGGCGCTGGCGGGCTTCGTGCCCTCGTAGGACCTAAGGGAGGACGTCGAGCAGGCGATCAACGCGGGCGACCGGCTCGAAGCCGAGCCGCTCGAGGATCGGGCGGGACAGATGGCCTGCGTGCGTGACGAGCGTCGGCGTCCCGCGAGCCGCCGCCTCCGCTGCACGGGCCGTGACGAGGGCGCGATACGCTCCTCGACCGCGCGCCCGCGGGAGCGTCGCGCCGCCGAACAGGATCAGGCCCAGATCCGTGTAGGCGGCGTAGCCGGCGGCTGCAGGCATGCCGTCCACCCAGCCGAGAAACGTCGAGCCCGTGACCCCCTCGAAGGCGAAGTCCCGGTGCGCCTGGTCGAGATCGATCTCGCGCGGGTCGTCGAACGCCTCTCGCTGGATGGCGCGTGCGACGAGGAGCTCGTCGACGGACGCGACGGGTCGAGCTGAGACGTCCGACGGCGTCTCCCACAACGGGCGGCCGCGAAGCACCATCCCGACGCTCACCGGCTCGTCCTCGATCCACCGCAGGCCGAGAGCGAGGAGCCGATCGACAAGATCCGCAGGCGTGCAGGACTCGCCGAGCTCCCACTCCGCGCCCTGACGGCCGCGGTCTGCGAGCAGCGTACGGATCTCGGTCAGCGCGGGCTCGACGGTCTCCGCCGTGAGGCGGACGCGCTGAACAGTGGCTGCCTCCGGGATCGTGCCCGGAGCCAGATAGATCGCGAAGCGGCCATCCGGGTCCCGGTGGAGCTCGTAGCCGGGTGAGTGCCGCTGATGGAGGTTGGGGTTCTCGGCCAGCTCGCGGATCACGCCGCGGGCCATGCGGCGGTGAGCCGCTCGCGCGTCGCGAGCAGATGCTCGGGCACGACCTTGATGTCGGCGAGCACCGGCATGAAGTTCGTGTCGCCCGCCCAGCGCGGTACGACGTGCTCGTGCAGGTGTGCGGAGATCGAGCCGCCGGCGACCTCACCGAGGTTCCAGCCGACGTTGAAGGCGTCGGGGCGGTAGGCGTCGCGCAGCGCGGCCAGCGACTCGCCGGTGAGCCGGTGCAGCTCGAGCACCTCGGGCTCGGTCAGCTCCTCGAGGGCGGCCACGTGGCGGAGGGGCGCCACCATCAGGTGACCTGACGAATACGGGAACTTGTTGAGCAACACGAGCGCCGTCTCGCCGCGATGGACGACGAGGCTGTCGTCTCCGAGCTCGCCGGTCACCTCGCAGCAGAACACGCAGCCGTCCTGATCTCCCGCCTGCTGGACGTAGGAGAGACGCCACGGCGCCCAGAGCTGTTTTGTCACGCGGGCATTGTCACAGTAGGCTCTCGGGTCTGCGGCACGTCCCTCGCTCGGGAGAGCGCGCGCCGTGGACTATCCATTCGTCGAGAGCCCGAACGCGACCCCCACCAAGGGGCGGCCGATTCACGTCGTGGTGATCCACACGATGGAGACCTCCGAGCGTAGTGACGCGGCCGAGGCCGTGGCCCGCTGGTTCGCGCGCGCGGAGACTGCCGTCTCAGCGCACTACTGCGTCGACGCAGACAGTGTTGTCCAGTGCGTGCGCGAGGAGGACGTCGCATGGCATGCGCGCGGCGGCAACGCGAGCTCGATCGGGATCGAGCTGGCCGGCTATGCCGGACAGGGCCCGAAGGGGTGGGACGACGACTACAGCTGGGCCGTGCTCGAACGGGCAGCCGCGCTTGCAGCCGACATCTGCGCGCGCTACGCGATCCCGGTGCGCTGGGTGCGTGCGGAGGGGCTTCGGAGCGGCGTCCGGGGGCTGACGGGCCATGTCGAAGTCAGTCGTGCGTTCCGGAAAAGCGACCACTGGGATCCGGGCCCGGCGTTCCCGGTGGCACGCTTCCTGCGGCTCGTGCGGCAGGCGCAACGGGTGGCGTCAGCCCGCCCCTCGCCGTAGGGGCGACGCTTGCGTCGCCCCTACCGGGCACGCCAGTTCAGGGCGAGGCGAGCCTCGCCCCTACGGAAACCGTGTCGAGTGCGGCATGGACACCACCCGCGAGCTCGTCGAGCTCGTAGCCGGTGATCACGAGCGGCGGCGAGATCTGCAGGCCGCCGCCGAGGAGCGTGCGCGTCAGCACCCCGTGGTCGCGAGCAGAGGCCGTGACGCGGTCTGGTAGCGACGGGTCGTCGGTGACGAGCGCAGGGTCGATCTGCACCGCGGCGACGACGCCGAGCCCCGCCCGCACCTCCGACACGAGCTCGTGCGAGAGGAGTGGCGCCAGCGCGTCGACAAGCTCGTTCTCCAGTTCGAGGGCGCGGCCGAACAGGTCTTCGCGCTCCATTATGTCCAGGTTCGCGTGCGCCGCCGCGGTCGCGGTGGCGTGACCGGAGTACGTGTAGCCGTGGCGCCAAACGCCCGCTCCCTCGGCCCAGAACGCCTCTCGCACGCGCGGGCCGACGACGACGCCTCCGAGCGGGACGTAGCCGGAGGTGATGCCCTTCGCGAATGTGAGGAGATCGGGTTGGAGCCCGAGGCGGCGGCTCGCGAACCAGTCGCCGACGCGGCCGAAACCGCAGATCACCTCGTCGACGAGGAAGAGCACGTCGTACTCGCGGCACACGCTCTGGATGGCCTCCAGGTAGCCCTCGGGCGGGAGGAGGACGCCACCGGCGCCGATGATCGGCTCGCAGAAGAACGCAGCGACATGCTCCGGCCCGATCTCGTCGATCGCCTCGGCGAGGGCGTTCGCGGACTCCCACGGGACGCGGATCGTGTCGGCCACGAGCGGCCCCACGCCGACCTTGAACACGTCGGTGCCGACGATGCTCGTGCCGTAGCCGGCGAGGCCGTGGTAGCAGCGCTCGCGGGTGACGATCACCGTCTTGTCGGGCTGCCCGACGAGGCTCCAGTAGCGGCGGCACATCTTGGCGGCGGTCTCGATCGACTCGCCGCCACCGGAGGCGAAGAACACGACCGCGTCGTCCATCGGCGCCACTGCGGCGATGCGCTCGGCGAGCCGGGTAGTGGGTGGGGAGGAGACGTCGCCGTAGTGCGAGTAGGCGTGCAGGCGGCGCATCTGGGCCGCGGCGGCCTCGACGATCTCTTCGCGTCCGTAGCCGACCATCGCGTACCAGAGCCCGGCCGTGGCGTCGAGGTATCGGCGGCCATCGGTGTCCCACACGTGCGAGCCTTCGCCGCGGTCGAGCAGCAGCTCGCCGTTGGCAGCAACGGCGTGCATGTCGGCGACCGGATGCCAGAACCGCGTCATGGAGGGAGTGTAGGGGCGACGCCTGCGGCGCCCTCGTCAACCGTGCGGCAGACGGGGCGAGGCAGGCCTCGCCCCTACGAGGCTGGCCCGGTCAGCGAGCCGCGGTTCGGATCGAGCTTCGCCCTCGGGCACGCGCCCCACAGGCCGCGACGGTTACGGCGCGCATCCTTCGCCGCGGCTAGCAGCTCGTCGGCGATGGCCCCGCGCTGGCCACGGAAGAAGTACGGCACGGCAGCGCCCTGGCGAACTAGCTCGAGGTTGACGACCTGCTCGTCGATCTCCACGTAGAGGAGAAGCCGTCCGTAGTCGTCCCTCTCGCCGAACTGCGGCTCGAACGAAAAGTGAGGCTTGGCGCCTGGAGGAGCGAGCCGCGCCAGGGCCCATGTCGCCCCGCGCGCGTAACACTCCTCCCTCTCCGGTGCGTCGACTTGAAGAAGGCGCACCCGGTCGCCGCTCGCAAGACGCAGCGTGTCCCCGTCAGTGACCGACGACACCACGACCGATCGTAGGACGACCGCGGTGCCGGGGGCGATATCACTGATCGTCTCCGTGGCCACCAGCACAGGGGTCGGGTCTGTCGTCGCCTCTTGGAGGGCTACGAGGCCGACGCCGATCACCACCCCGCCAACCAGGATCAGCGTCCAGCGTCTCAGGCGCTTGGCACCCACACCAGGCGTGTGTCCAGCACGCGGACGTCCGTCGCGTCGAGGCGGATCGCGACCGCCTCGACCTCGGTGGCGGCCGCGTCCCAGCGTTCCGCGATCTCGGCCACCTCGTCGAGGATCTCCTGTTCCAGCGCCGCGAGCTCGTCCTGCTTCTCCGCCGCCTTCTCCTCGGCCGCCTCCCGGCGCGCGGCTGTGCGCGTCGACATGCCGCGGCGACTGGCCGCACTCGACAGCGCGCCTCCGATCGAGCGGGCGCTGCGGCGGCCGCCGAGCAGCGCACCGAGCACCGCGCCCGCGCCGGCGACGAGCTCACCGGCCTGGCGGGTCTTGACGTCGGTCTCGAGCTGCCCGATCCGCCGCTGCGCCTCCGCCAGCGCCGCCTCCAGCCGGTCGTGCTTCGCCTCCAAGCGATCGCGGATCTTCGCCGCCTCGGCGTCGGCCGCAGCGTCGGCCGCCTCGTCACAGCGGCGGGCGAAGTCTTCGGGCGACTCGCCCGGGCGCGAGACGAGCTTCAGCGAGCGGTTCCGCAGCAACTCGAGCGCGCGGCCGTCGACGAGGCGCCGCTGCACGTCCCGCTCGACCTCCTTCCAGAACGACACCTCGGCGACAGGCGCCGCCGGCAGCAGGAAGCTCGCGGCGGCCGCCGAGTCGGGGCGGAAATCGCGGTCGTCGAAGTCGACCGCCGTCTCCGAATCGAGGTCGAGACCGCCGTCGAGCGGCCCGTATAGCGCTTCGTACTCTTGCCGCTCGTCGATCCCTGCGGCGGAGTCGTCGTAGCGGAGCGAGACGCGCGCGGCCACGAAGGCCCGGAACTGGCCGCCGTCGGCCGCCGCCCCGATCTGCGCCGCCCACGGTGCGGCGACGTCGAGGTACGAAACGGTGATCCCCGCCGCGACCGGCGGTGCCACCGTGGTGGCGTCCGCAGCTACCGCTCCTTGTGTTTCGGGAACACTTGGCGGCAGGGCGTCCGCAGACGTGGTTCGACCGTCCATCAGCGTCGCGACCTGCTCCTTCGTCAGCGGGCCGCGCAGATACGACATGGCCCAGCGCGTGCCGAACAGTCGCGGCCGGTCGGTCTTCGCCGACACAAGCAGGAACTGGCGCTTCTGCAGCGCTCCGATCGCCGCGTCGAGCGCCGCCACATCGGTGCCGCCGGCGGCGGAGCGAAGCCCCTCCAGCACGCGCGCCTTGTCGTTCTCCGTCTGCAGGCGGCCGACGAGCCACGTGCCTGCGTTCGCCATCGCCTTGTAGTCGAGATCGACAGGGTTCTGCGTCGACAGCACGAGCCCGCAGCCGAAGGCGCGGCCCTGCTTGAGCACGGTCAGGATGGGCTTCTTCGCCGGGGGCGCCGCGGTCGGCGGCACGTAGCCGAACACCTCGTCCATGTAGACGAGCGCCCGCAGGTCGGGCGTGCCGGGCTGGCCGCGCATCCACGTCACGAGCTTCGCGAACACGAGCGTGACGACGAACTGCCGCTCCTCTTCGGACAGGTGGGCGAGGTAGACGACGGCGGCGCGTGACTTCCCGTCCGCCGTGAAGAGCAGCGACTGCACGTCGATCGGCTCACCCGCGCCCCAGGCCGCGAACGACGGCGACGCCACGAGCGCGTTCAGCCCGAAGGCAAGCTCGGTGCGCTCCTTCGCCGGGAAGAACTGGTCGATGTCGAACACCCCGAGCTTGCGAAGCGGCGGCTGCGCCACCTCGCCGATCAACGCGCCGAGGTCGAGGTTGCGTCCCGCGCGCCAGGCGTTCTCGATCAGGTTGGAGAGCAGCACGTGCTCGCGGCTGGCGAGCGGGTCAGCCTTGATCCCGACGAGAGCCAGCAGGCTCGTGACCGTGCCCTCGATCTCGTCGCGCAGCGTCTCCGCCTCCGTCTCCCAGGAGAGCGGCGGCGCCGCGAGGGAGCCGACGACGTTGAGCGGCACGCCAGCGTCCGACCCCGGCGTGTAGATCGTCACGTCCGCGGCGTCACGCAGTGCTTCGATCCGCGCTCCGTCGATGCCCTGCCGCTCGAGCCCCTGGCGCCAGATCGTCGCCGTCCGCGCCGCGAGCTCGTCGGGCGTGATCCCCTCCGCCTGCGCGTCCGACTCGTTCACCCACGGGCGGAAGCTCGCCGGCTCCAGGTCGGGGAACGTCAGCGCCAGATTGCCCATGTCGCCCTTGGGGTCGAGCACCAGCACCGGGATCCCGGCCAGGAGCGCTTCCTCGATCAGCACCACGGCGAGGCCCGTCTTGCCGGAGCCGGTCATGCCGACGACGACGCCGTGGGTCGTCAGGTCGGCCGAGCCGAGCGACAGGTGGTCCGGCCCCGGGTCGCCGGTTTTCGGATCGAGCAGGTTCCCGAGCCAGAAGGATCCACGGTCGGCCATGGCGCGATTCTACGGCCGGTCGTACAGTGCGATTCGTGATCGAGCCCCTCGTCGTCCATCCGGGAGAACCGGCGCGGCTGGCCGATCGCGACCCGCGCTTCGCGCTCGGCCTGGACAAGAAGGAGGGCAAGGCGCGCCTCGACGAGCTGCGCGACCGGCTCGGCACCCTGCAGACGCGCCTCTTCGCAGAGTCGCGGCACAGCGTGCTCCTCGTGCTCCAGGGGTTGGACGGCTCGGGCAAGGACGGCGTCATCCGCTCGGTCTTCACCGGGCTCAACCCACAGGGGGTCCGCGTGACGTCGTTCCGGGCTCCGACCTCCACCGAGCTCGCGCACGACTATCTGTGGCGCGTGCACGAGGCGCTGCCGGCACGCGGCGAGATCGGCATCTTCAATCGCTCCCACTACGAGGACGTCGTCGCCGTCCGGATGCACCGACTCGCCCCCGAAGACGTGTGGCGGCGCCGGTCGGGCCACATCTGCGACTGGGAGCGGACGCTCACGGACGAGGGCACACGGATCGTCAAGGTCTTCCTCAACGTCTCGCGCGAGGAGCAGCGAACGCGCATGCAGGAGCGGATCGACGACCCCGAGAAGCGGTGGAAGTTCCGCAAGGACGACCTGAAGGTGCTCGACCGCTACGACGAGTACGTGGCGGCGTGGGAAGAGGCGATCACCGAGACCTCGACGGCGTGGGCGCCGTGGCACGTTGTCCCCGCCGACCGCAACTGGGTGAAGGCGGTGGCGACGGCAGCGCTGCTCGACGAGGCGCTCGAGGCGCTCGACCCGCAGCTGCCCGCCTCGGAGCCGGGCATCGAGGGCTTGCGGATCACCTGAGGGATCTCCCGGCGGGCCTCGCAGATCGGGTTTCCGCGAGACCCGCCGTCGCCGGAGGGCGGGCGAAGCCTCTAGGTGAGAATGGGAAGCACGAGGTCAGCTGGGCAACCGTGTCGCAGGAGGCTGATCGCGTCGATGATGTCGATCTCCACATGCGTGGCGATCAGGAGCGCGTCCCCGAGCGGGCAGCCCCACTCGGCGAGCGCCTCGAAGCGGGCCCGGAGCAACTCCTCGGCAGCCGTAAGGCCGATCAGGTCGAACTGTGCCGCAGTCATGTGAACCCTCCCTGTGCCGCAGGTGATCTTGTTGTCGTTCAGCACGCAGGATCGTGCGTCCCCCCGGCGGGTGAAACCCGTCCCTCCCCTGAGGGGTTCGAGCCGCTACCGGGCAACAGGCTGCGTAAACAAGGGACCGACCCTTGCGCGCAAGACGGACGGGGAAGGGAGGTCGGCTGAAACGTGACTCTCTGCGCGCGCCGGCTGCTAGATGAGGATGCGCATCGCCGTCTCGGCGGGGCATCCGTGCCGCATGAGTGCCTCGGCGGCGTGCAAGTCGATCTCGACGGCGGCGGCGAGGACGGCCGCCTGCTCGACCTCGAAGCCGACCCTGAGGAGAACGTCGAAGCGCCAGCGCAGGACTTCGACGGCGTCTGGCTCAGCGAGTAGCTCGAACTGTGCCGCAGTCATGCGAACCCTCCCCGGGTCGCAGTGAGGGTCACGTTGTGGCTCAGGACACTGGATTCCACTTCCCCCCGGAGGGTGAAGAACATCCCTCGACCGAGGGTTCCTGGACGCACATGAACGCCGCCATCAGCTAGCGAGCCCGGACGATGAGCCTGACCGCCGGGCGCGGGGCGAGTACGACGCCCGGGTCAGGCCGGACGGGACTCTCCGACACGCGTTCGAGCGTGAAGCGCTGCTGTAGGCGGGCAAGCGCGAGCACGCCCTCGAGCAGCGCGAACGGCTTGCCGAGACATAGATGGGCGCCGCCCCCAAACGGGAAGTACGAGAACTCCGGGCGCCCCCGCACGGCCTCGGGGGCGAAGCGGTCGGGATCGAAGCGCTCGGGGTCGGGGAACCAGCGCGGATCCCGTTGCACGACCCAAGGGCAGAGATAGAGCGTCGCCCCAGCGGCGAGCTCCGTCCCGCTCGGGAGCCGGTCAGGCTCGAGCGCGATTCGGATGAAGATCCACGTCGGCGGATAGAGACGGAGCGACTCGGAGAAGACGCGTTCGGCGTACTGAAGGTGTCTGGCGTCGCCGACGTCGGGCGTCCGCACTCCGAGTACGTGGTCGATCTCCGCAAGAAGCCTCGACTGGATCTCCGGATAGCCGGCGACGAGGTGCGTGGCCCACGCCAGCGCTGCGCCGCCCGTCTCGTGGCCGGTGACCATGATCATCCGCGCGTGCTCGACTATCTCCTGCTCGTCGAGGACCGAGCCGTCCGGTTTGCGGGACTCCGCGACGAAAGAGAGAAGATCGTCTCGGATGCCCACGCGCGACCTCCGCGTCCGGGTCGCCTGCAGTATCACCCTGTCGATGCGACGTCGAGCCCGCGCGTGGCGGAGAGTCAGCGGGCGCGGAACGCGCTCGGGATACGGGATGACCGAGCGAAAGAGGTAGTCGGTCCACGCTTGCCGGGTTGCCACGTCGGCGTCGAGCTCGTCGACCTCTCGCGCCCCCAACCCGAAGATGGCGCTGAGAACGATGCGACGGGCGACACGGTCGAACGCGGCGGCCGCATCGATCTCGTCGCCGCTCCGGAGCCCGTCGAGCCACTCGTCTACGGTCGGCGTCACGACCTTGGCGAGCCCCTCGCTCGCCGTCTTGCCAAAGGCGTGCTGAACCGTCCTCCTGCGCTCGAGATGCTCTCGTGCCACGCCTGTCAGCACGGTGTCCCCGAACAGCCGCCGGCCGCGCGGGCTCGTCAAGCGTCGTGTCTTCTCATAGCGACGATGCCCGGCAATGAGCACGTGCTCGATGTCGGCTGGTTCGAGGAGGAGGTACGTCGGCCCGACGATTCGGAGGGGGACGACGCCTCCGCTGCCTTCTGCGCAGCTCTGCAGGAACCCGAGCTTGTCATGCAGGAACTGGGGAACGTGCCCGACGAGTGGGAGCGAGCGAGGTCTGCGGACAGATCCACTCATGCTCGCGCGGAGTCGGCAGTCCGGACTCGCGGCTCGAGTCGAGGGGTAAGGAATGCCCACCGGAGACTTTCGGGGCGTCTCTCCGACAGGAGCATCGCCGCGTCCTCGTCGTCGAACGACTCGAGTTCCGGATAGTCGCAGCGCGAGCGAGGACGGCCTTCGACGATGTGGCTCTCGTGTGTCTGCGCGAAGCGCGAGAGAAGCTCGCGCGTTGCCCCAGGATGAAGGAAGTCGTGGATCTCGACCAGTATCGCAGTCGCCCGCAGGACTTCGGATTCGGCCGGGTGCAGGACGGCGAGCTCGCAGCCCTCGCAGTCGACCTTCGCGAACACACGTCTACCGCGGTACGCACGGAGGTCATCGGTGGTCACGCCTGACCGGATGCTCACCCTGCCTCTCACGCCGTTCGCGTGCGCGACCTTCGCGCAGAGAGAGCGGGCCGCCGGGTCTGGATCGAACGCATCGACGGTGCAGCCAGGAACGCGGATTGCGAGTCCGACAGCGTAGTAGCCGTCCCCCGAGCCGATGTCGAGGATCGTGTCGTACCGGGACGAGATCACCGTCTCGACGACCTCGTGGAGCTCCGCTTCGTATGAGCCAAGCAACCTCGCCGCAAGGTTGAAGCCGAAGCGGGCATCGAGCGTCTCGTCGACGTAGACCAGGTTGCGGAACGGCCCACCTCGAACCACGAGGCCGTGGCGGGCGGCGAACTGCCGCTGCAGCCGCAGCCGCCTGCGCTCGTCGGGGATCAGCGCACGTCGAGACCGACGCCAAGCGCGCTCGGCAGCCGGGTAGCGAACTCCGAGAAGACGTCGCGCGAGGGCCATCGCCGTGGGATATTCGATCACACGCCTTGCGCGGCATCGCTGCGCGGGGAGACGATGCCTCCCGCCGCAGGCTAGAGCAAGATGCGCAACGCGGTGTCGGTAGGACAGCCGCCGCGTAGGAGGTCTTCCGCCGCGTGCAGGTCGATCTCGACGTTGGCGGCGAGAACGGCCGCCTGCTCGATCTCGAAGCCGACGCGAAGGAGGACGTCGAACCGCCAGCGCAGCACCTCGACGGCTTCTGGTTCATCGAGTTGCTCGAACTGGGCCGCAGTCATCTCCGCCTCTCCTCTCGTGCCGTGAGTGGCGAATACCTCGGCGCGGGGGAGGTCGAGGTGGTCACTCGAAAGGGGGTTTCTGCCCCACCGTGGGGGATGGGAAGGAGTCGACCAGGTGCCGGGGAACATTCCTCAGCCGTCCCCCGACGTGGAGGTTCCTCATGGAAGTCCCGCGCACCCCACCAGCTCTCGCGGCCGTCGCGGTCGCGGTCGTGCTCGTCGGTGGCATCTTCCTCGGCGTGGTGCTCGTCGCGCTCGCGTCGACGGTGTCCGCCGCGTTACCCTCGTAGCTGGGCCGCTACAGCCAGCGCTTGACGCGGAAGAACGCGACCATCCCGACGAGGGTGGCCACGAGCGCGGCCACGATCACCCAGAACGCCGCGTGCGTGCCCTCCCCGGGGTAGAGCACGTTCATGCCGAAGATGCCGGTGATCAGGGTCAGCGGCAGCATCGTGACGCTGATCAGCGTCAGCAGGCGCAGCACGTCGTTCTGGCGGTGCGAGATGACCGACTCGTTCGTCGACTCGAGGCCCTCGACGACTTCCTTGTAGTTGTCGAGCTGGTCCCAGATCCGCTCCGCCGCGTCGACGATGTCGTCGAAGTAGTCCTCCAGCTCCTCGGGGAGGAACCGGTCGACCCGCCGCTCGAGCACGCGCAGTGTGGCGCGGCCCGGCTTGATCACCTTGCGGTAGCTGATGATCTCCTGTTTCACGTTGGAGATGTCGCGTACGACTTCCTGCGACGCCCCTTCGAACATCTCGTCCTCGATCGTGTCGAGCTTGTGCCCGATCTTGTCGAGGATCGGGAAGCAGTAGTCGAACAGGTCGTCGAGCACCTCGTACAGCAGCCGGCCGGCGCCCTTCGCGAAGAGCTGCTCGCGGAAGGACTCGTCCGACTCGCAGCGAGCGAACAGCCGTGTCACCGGCAGGAGCTCGCGGTTCGGCAGCGTGACGAGGTAGTCGTGGCCGATGAAGAGGTCGAGCTCTGCGGCGTTCAGCCGCTGGATCGTCTTGTCGTAGACGGGGAAGTGGAGAACCGTGAAGAGGTAGCCCTCCTCGTCGTAGTCGTCGACCTTCGGCCGCTGGCGCTTCGAGACGACGTCCTCGACGTCGAGCGGGTGCCAGCCGAAACGATCCGCCAGGGCGGCAGCCGTCTCGACGTCGGGGCCGACGACGTTGACCCAGGTGAGGCCGCTAGCGGCGAGCTCGAGAACGAGCGGGCCGGCGCGTGAGACGACCTCCGCGCTCCCGCGCGGCCGCGTACGACGTGTGATCCGGGGTAGGCCGGGCATTCGTACTGAGCGGGTCGTCGATCGCCAACACCATGTTCGTCATTGTACCCGCGTTCCTTTTCAGGCGGGCTGCGGGACGGCGGTACGTCGGGCGCCGACGGGGATCGTGCGCTCGAGGAGGAGCGCGAGACCGGCGCCGATGGTGCACATTGCCGCCCAGATCAGCCAGGTGCCACCGGGCGTGACCGCGAGCAGGAAGCCTCCGATCATCGGCCCGAGCGCGAAGCCGAACTGCCACGAGAGTGCCGACATCGCCATGTAGCGCCCCAGCAAGCGCGGCTCTGCGAGATCGGTGACCAGAGGCGCCTGCACGGCACCGTGGAGGCACTCGCCGATGCCGAACACGCCCATGGCGACGGCGAACAGAATGGCGGCGCTGCGCCCGTCGAGGCTGCCGCCCACGATCGACACGGCCACCCAACATCCGGCCCAGAGGATCCCGAGCACGGACAGCATCCGCATCCGCCGATGCCCTTCCGACAGCTTCGCGATCGGGAGCTGCGCGACGACGATGACGACGGTGTTGACGAAGAAGATGATCCCGATCGCGCTCTCCGACACCCCGGCTTCGTTCTTCGCAAACACCGGCAGCAGCTCGAAGCCGGACATGCCGGCGAAGATGAAGAGCGTGTTGAGCCCGACCACGGCCATGAACGAGCCGTTGCGGAGCACCTGCCCATAGCTTCCCGGTCGTTCCTGTCTGGCGTCGCTCCGGCGCGCCGAAACGTGGGGGACGGCGACCATGAGAACGCCGAGGTAGACGAGAAACGTGGCGGCGTCGGCGAGGAACAGGACCACGAACGTCCCGGGCCGATCGACGTTGGCGATCACGCCGCCGACGAGCGCGCCGAGACCGATCCCGAGGTTCATCATCACCCGCTGCATGGCGAACGTCGCGTGGCGTCGGTCGGGTGGCGACAGCGAGGCGAGCAGCGTCGACTGTGCTGGCCAGAAGAAGCCGGTGCCGACACCGACGATGGCGGCGGCGGCAAACCCCTGCCAGGGAACGTCTACGAGCGCGAACAACCCGAAGCCCACGGCGTCGATCACGAGCGCCAGGGCGAGCACGCTGCGGCCGCCGTAGCGGTCGACGAGCGGGCCCGAGATGGGGCCTGCGACGAGGCTCACGAGCGCATTCGTGCCGACGATCAGCCCGGTCACACCGAGGCCGATCCCGCGCACGTTGTGCAGGTACAGGAAGAGGAAGGGGATGAGCAGCCCGTTGCCGAAGGCGCTGACGAGGCCGCCGAGCTGCAGCAGCTGCACCGACCGCGGCAGGTGAGGGTTCAGGCTGCTGAGGTAGCCGCGCACCGTGAGACAGTACCGGCGTGAGTGGCTACTCGACCCTGGGGTCACACACCTGAACCACGGCAGCTACGGGCCTCGTGTGCTTCCCGGGCGGGTCATACTTCGACGCCTAACGGCGACTCGCGCGGGTCGGCGAACGAGAGGGAGGGACGATGCCGCTCTATCTATCGAGGTTCAGCTACACGCCGGAGACGTGGGCCAGGCTGATCGGCAACCCGGAGGACCGCCGAAAGGCGGCTCAGTCGTACATCGAGTCGGTCGGTGGGAAGCTCCACGGGTTCTGGTACGCCTTCGGCGAACACGACGGCTACACCCTGTGGGAGGCGCCCGACAACGTCTCCATGGCTGCGGTGGCGCTGGCGATCGGTGGCGGCGGTGCGCTCAGCTCGCTCGAAACGACAGTCCTCCTGACCGTCGACGAAACGATGGATGCCCTGCGCAAGGCCCAGCAAGTCCAGTACCAAGCGCCCGGCGCGTAGCGCCGGGCTCCACTTGACTAGTCCTCGCCGTCCCAGTAGTCGAGCCGCTCCAGGCGAGCGATCAGGTTGACGCCGCCGAAGGCGATCTTGTTGGAGCGCGGGTAGTAGCAGACGTCGCTCGGCTCGCGGGTGCCATAAGCGAGCAGTGTGAGACCGTCCGCGCCGGCGCGGAAGGTGTGCGCGACGCCTGTTCCGGGCGGTCGGGCAACGACGTGACCCGGCCGCACCGGGGTCTCCTCCTCGTCGAGGAGGAGCCAGCCGTCCCCGTCCAGGATCACGAATACCTCCTCTTCGACCGAGTGGCAGTGCAGGGTGCTCGACTCCTTACCGGGCGCGACGTCGACATGCTGGAGGCCGGTCGTGATCGAGCCCGCCGCACGGCCGAGGTTGCGGCGGGTGCGTACCACGCGCGGCCGCTCGATCGCCTCGGGGCTGACGTCCGCGACGTTGACGATCGAGGCCGGGCGAGGGTCTGGTTCGGCAAGCAGCTCGGGCGGGCCGATCTCGGCCTCGCGGACGAACTGGATGGGGTAGCCGTCGACGGCGCCGTCGAGCGTCTCCACCCCGCGTCCGCCGACGAGTGAGAATCCGAGCCTGGGGAAGCGGGGGCTCTCGTCGGGCAGGCGCGGCCCGAACGCGAGCACGTCGAGGTCCTCGAGGGCGTGCACCGTGTGTGCGCCGCCGCCCGCGTGGTAGACGACGCAGTCGCCGGCTCCGATCTCGGACGCCTTGCCGGCCTGCCACGAGAGCCCGTGGCCAGCGAGGACGTAGAAGATCTCCTCCGAGCGGCCGTGCTCGTGCGCCGGCGTCGACCAGCCGCCCTGCGGCACCTCGATGCGGCGTAACCCGACGCCAACCGAGCCGGCGGCCTCGCCGAGGGAGGACCATACGGCGTGTAGGTGACCGATCGCGAGCTCGCGCCGCCGCGCCTCGTCGAAGTGCGTGATCCCCACGGCGTCACGATATATGCGCCCGGCAGGAATCGAACAGGCGCTTCTAGAGCGATCCGTGTGTGAGTGCCTTCAGGCCGCGCGCATGCAGTTGAGGTGCGGCGCCGGGGACAGCGGTTTGGGTCTGGCCGTTCGTGTCGAGGCAGGTGTGCGTCCAGCCCGGCCAGAGCTATTCGAGCCCGTCGCCGAAGTAGTCGGAATCCGGGCGCTTGACGGTATAGGTCTCCTTCGTGGTGACGCCGACGTCGTGGTCGATCATCAGCTCCGCGAGGCGGTCGCCGTCGACGAGGACGACGCGCGTGGCGATGGTGCGGGCGTACTCTCCTGCGCCCCTCGAGAACCTGCCAGCGGTGAAGATGATGCCCTTAGCGGCGCGCGCCCCCTGCAGGGCGCCGACGAACGCTTGGATCTCGGGCCGGCCGACGTCGCTCTTCCAGCGCTTCGCCTGCACGTATACGACGTCCAGGCCGAGCCGGTCTTCCTCGATGGCGCCGTCGATGCCCTGGTCTCCGGGCTTGCCGAGATGGAGTCGGGCACTCTCGCGGTCGGCGCCGTAACCCATCGCCTGCAGCACGTCGAGCACGAGCTCCTCGAACGCGGCAGGCGGCATGGCGCTTATGCGAGCTCGCAGGTCTTCGACGAGTACGCGCCGCAGCTCGCGGTGCGCCACTTCGATCTGCTCATCGGGCGTCGCGTCGAGCGCGACCTGGTCGTCCGTGATCGGCTCGGCAGGGGGTCGGTCCTTGCGCGATCGGCGCAACTCCTCGAACTCGGGGAACTGCGCCAGCACCCGCAGGTCGACCCGCTGGGGATTCGCGGCGAGCACCTCCGCTCCGCGTGGGGTGATGCAGTAGACCGCCCGGCGAGGGCGGGTGAGTAGGCCGGTCGCCTTGAGGTAGTAGACGGCCCATCCGACCCGGTTGTCGAACACCCGTGTCGGCCCGCTGTGCAGACGCTCCTCGAGGTCATCCTCAGTGAGCGCGAACATGTCCGCGAGCGCCGCGCGCACGTCGGCGATCGGCCTCTCCGCGCCCGAGGCGTACTCCTCGAGCATCGGCCGCATGAGCGTCTGGAAGTCAGGAAGCGCCATGCCACCTCGACCTTACTCGACAAGTGCGCAGTTACCCCGACGAGGCGCTGAGTTCGGCGGGTTGTGCATGGCAGCTCGAGGCCTGACCTGTGCACGCAGTCGCCAGCCGTCCTCTCCCTTCCCGCGATGTGGCTCAACCATGCGGTGGGCTAGGAGGGGGAAAGGGTTCGATGCGCCCGGCAGGAATCGAACCTGCGACCTCGCGCTCCGGAGGCGCGCGCTCTATCCCCTGAGCTACGGGCGCGGGGGCTCGGGTGAGTGTAGTTGGTCGATGGAACGGTCAGCGTGGTGGCCGGAGGCCGGCTTGGCCGGCCGGGAGGCCAGGAGCGCTGTCGCGGTGGCTCGGGCGGGGAGGAGGGGGTTCGTGGGGGAACCTTGTTGGTTCCACCACGCTGCTCGCGCTCCGGAGGCGCGCGCTCTATCCCCTGAGCTACGGGCGCGGGGGCTCGGGTGAGTGTACTGGGCGTCCGTGACCAGCTCGCCTAGACTCGGCCGATGGCTCTGCTTGCGGACGCCAGCGAGACCTACACGAACATCGTGACGGCGGTGTTCTCGTCCACGATCGCGGCGAAGGCGTGGCTCGCCACCGTCGCGATCGCGCTCGTCGTCGTGCAGCTCCTCACGGCGAGCCGCATGTGGGGGCGGCTGCAGCGGGTGATCCCGTTCCAAGTGCCCGGCGTGGCGCGGGTACACCGCTGGTCGGGTCGCGTCGCGTTCCTGTTCACGCTGCCCGTGTTCTTCCACTGCGTGTTCATCCTCGGCTTCCAGACCCCCGACGCGCGCATCACCGCGCACGCGGTCGCCGGGTCGTTCGTGTACGGCGTGTTCGCGGCGAAGGTGCTCATCGTCCGCTCGCGGCGCTACCCGCACTGGGTGCTGCCGGTGATGGGTGGGACGCTCGCCGTCGTGCTGACGACGCTGTGGCTGACGTCCAGCTTCTGGTACTTCACCAACGTCCGCTTCGGCTTCTGATGCCAGACCGCAAGCTCACGCCGCGGCTCGTGCTCGTCCCCGTCGTGCTGTTCGCGTACGTGTCGGCGATGGTCTTCGCGCTCGCGCAGGCGCACCCACTGTCGCCGGCGAAACCCACCGTGTCCGGGGCGGCAGTCGTGCTCGGGGACGTCTATCGCGGCGAGCTCGCCTTCGAGGAGACGTGTGCCGGCTGCCACGGAACCGGCGGCACGGGCGGCGATATCGGCCCGACCTTGGCGGGTCTCGGGCTCGACCTCGCGGCCGTGAAGGCACAGATCGAGACTGGCAGCGGGACGATGCCGGGCAACCTCGTCGCCGGCGACAAGCTCGCCGACGTGCTCGCTTACGTGGCACAGATCACCGAGAAGTGACACACATCGCGGGGTAGGCTCAGGCGAATGCAGGTCGCCGCCGAGATTGTCCGTCTGCGCCTGGCGGAGACGTTCGTGATCGCACGCGAGGCGTCCGACTGGGCCGATGTCGTCCACGTCACGATACGCCACGAGGGCGTGACCGGGCACGGCGAGGCCGCGCCGATCGAGCGCTACCACGAGACCGCGGCGACTGCACTACAGTTCGTCTCCGAGCATGGGCACCTCGTCGGCGACGACCCGTTCGCGCTGGAGGAGATCGAGACCCGACTGCGGGAGATCCCCGGCGAGCAGGCAGCCAAGGCGGCGCTCGACGCTGCGCTGCACGACCTGCAGGGGAAGCTGCTCGGCGTGCCCACGTGGAAGCTGCTCGGGATGCGGCGCACGGGGCCGCCGACGTCGTGGACGGTGTGGCTCGGCGACCCGGACGGCATGGCCCGGCGCGCCGAGAAGGCTGTGGCGCGCTTTCGCCGTCTGAAGCTGAAGCTCGGTGCCGGCGACGGGCTCGACGTCGAGCGAGTGCGCGCTGTCCGCTCCGTCACCGGGTTGCCGCTCATGGTCGACGTCAACGAAGCCTGGACGCTCGAGGAGGCGCTCGATGCCCTGCCGCGGCTGGCGGAGCTCGACGTCGAGTACTGCGAGCAGCCCCTCGACGCCGGCGACCCCGGCGGGCGGGACCTGAAGGCCCGCTCGCCGATCCCCGTCTACGTCGACGAGGACTGTCACACGCTGGCCGACGTCGCTGCGTGCGCTGAGATTGCCCACGGCATCAACATCAAGCTGGCGAAGTCGGGCGGCATTCGCGAGGCCATCCGCATGGCACACGCCGCGCGGGCGCTCGGGCTCGGGGTGATGCTGGGCTGCATGATCGAGTCCGGGCTGGGCATCGCCGCCGGCTGCTGCGTGGCGCCGCTCTGCGACTACGTCGACCTGGACGGGAATCATCTGCTGGCGCACGACCCTTATATGGGTCTTGCGCTTATCGACGGCGTTCAAACGCCGCCCGACACGCCCGGCCTCGGCGTCGCGCCCAGTCCATGAGCACCGAGCGCCTGCTCCTGCTGGGTGAGGGCGCCTCCGGCGATCCGCACTCGGGCAAGACGATGCACGGCGTGCTGCGCTACCGGCGCGACGACGTCGCGGCCATCCTCGACTCGACGCGAGCTGGGGAGAACGAGAGCGGGGTGCCGATCGTGGCCAACGTGAGCGGTGCGCTCTCCCTCGGCCCGACAACGGCGATCGTGGGTGTGGCTCCCGCCGGTGGGCGCTTCCCGCCCTCGTGGCGCGAGATCGTGCGCGACTGCCTCCGCAGTGGCATGCACGTCGAGAGCGGGCTGCACGAGTTCCTCTCGGACGACCCCGAGTTGGTCGCGCTGGCCGCGCGCTGCAACGTCGAGCTGCGCGACCTCCGGCGGCCGCCGGAGGGACTCAACGTCCCGACGGGGGCCAACCTCGAGCTGCCGGTGAGAATCGTTCTCACCGTCGGCTCGGACTGTGCGATCGGGAAGATGACCGTGTCGCTCGAGCTCGACCTCGAGGCTCGACGACGAGGTCTGCGCTCGGTCTTCGTCCCTACGGGACAAACCGGCATGGCGATCGCCGGATGGGGGATCGCCGTGGACGCCGTCGTTGCCGATTTTCTTGCCGGTGCCGCCGAGCGGCTTGTCATCGAGGGTCACGAGCGTGGCGGGGAGCTTCTCTTCGTCGAGGGACAAGGCGCGCTCGTGCACCCGGCCTACTCCGGCGTCACGCTCGGGCTTCTACACGGCTCCGCGCCGCATGCGCTGGTCCTGTGCCATCGAGCGGGGGCGACCGAGATCGATGACCATCCCGGACATCCGCTGCCTTCGCTCGCCGAGCTTGTCGAGCTGCACCAGCGGATCGCGCTCCCGGCACGCACTGCGGTGGTGACGTGCATCGCGCTCAACACCTCTGGGCAGGACGAGGAGACGGCCCGCAAGGCGATCGCCGCGGCCGAGGCGGAGACGGGGCTGCCCGCGGACGACCCGGTCCGCTACGGCGCTGTACGGCTGCTCGACGCCGTGCTCGCGCGGCTCGCGTAACCCCCGCCGCCGCCGCGAGGAACAGGCGGCACCGGGGCGAAATGAGGGCTCTCGTGCGCCGACTCGTGGCTGTCTTCATTGTGCTCGCGTGTGCGCTCGCGGGTGGCTCCGCCGTGCTCGCGGCCGAGTTCGGGGCCAACGACGACACCGCCCGCTACCAGGCTGACGGCGGCGAATCGCTCTACGCGGCAATGGCCGGCCTCGGCCTCCGACAGTCCGTGATCGGTGTTCGCTGGCAGCCGAGCGATCCGTTCACGATCCCGTTCGCCGAACAGCTCGATCGTGTCATCCCGGTGGCCACGAAGCATGGTGTCAGGGTCGTCCTCGCCCTCTATCCGTATCCGCCGCGAGAGCTTGAGGTGGGCTTCGGCTCGCCGCCGGCGTTCGCGTCGTGGGCGGCAGCCGTTGCGCGGCGATATCCGCAGGTGCGCCAGCTGATCGTCGGCAACGAGCCGAATCAGCCCGCGTTCTGGAGGCCGCAGTTCTCGCGCCGCGACCGCCGCAACGTCTCCGCCGCCACATTCGGCGCGTATCTGGCAGCAGCCTACGATGCCATCAAGGGAGTCGACCCGACGCTCAGGGTGATCGGCGTCGGTCTCTCTCCGCGCGGGAACGACAGGCCGGCGGCTAGAAGCAACGTGTCGACGTCGCCGGTGCGGTTCCTGGCCGCTCTCGGCAGGTGGTACCGGGCCAGCGGGCGCAGCCAGCCGCTCATGGACGCTCTCAGCTTCCACCCCTACCCGGCGCGGGCGACCGATCCGCTGGCGCGCGGCTACGAGTGGCCGAACGCCGGTTTCGTTGACCTTGCGCGGGTCAAACAGGCCGTCTGGGACGCCTTCGCAGGCACTCCGCAACCGACAACCGTCGACGGGTTGAAGCTCTACCTCGACGAGGTCGGATGGCAGGTCGACACAAGCTTTCTGGACGGCTACGACAACGTCGAGAACGTCCCGGTCACGGACGAGCTCACCCAGGCGCTGATCTACTCCGACCTCGTACGCCGAGCGCAATGCGACCCGGACATTGCCGAGGTCAACGTGTTCGGGTTCTACGACGACCGCAACCGTCTGGGCTTCCAGGCAGGCCTGCACCGCGCGGACGGTACGCCGAGGCCGGCCGCCGAGGCGGTGCGGCTCGCGATTCTGGAAGGGTCGGCGGCGTGCTCCCCTGCCGCCCCGTGGCAGCCAGAGACCGGGGTTCTCGGAGCGTCGGTGCCCCGCGTGGTGGCGGGCGCTCGCTCGATCGTCGTCCTGGCGGGCGCCCGAGAAGGCGTTGCTGTCACTGCCTGCACCTACGCCGGCGACGTCCCCACGCCGGTGGCGGCGCGACTGCCGGCGCGCGCCGGCGGGGTTCCCGCACGCTGCGCGCGCGGCACGGCGACACCCGGGCGCCCGGCGCGTCTGCTGCTGCCACGAACGGACGCGACGAAGGCGGGGGGCACGGTCGCCGTCCGCGTCACCGCGGAGACCAACACGGCGCGCGTCGCGTCGTACACGTCGCGTTTTCGGTAGCTTGACAAGCGAACATGTGTTCGTCTAGCATGACGAACACATGTTCGCACGGTTTCTCCTGGTGCTCGTTCTGGTGTTCGGCCTCTGGGCGCTCCTCGCGCGCGACACCGGGGCGTCCAGTCCTGAACAGCGCTACACCGTGCGGGCCGGGGACACGCTGTGGGGCATCGCCGTAGTGCACTTCGCGGGTGACCCTCGCGAAGGCGTGTGGGAGCTCCAGGAGCGCAACCACCTGGCCGGGCCGACAATCCGGCCGGGCCAGAACCTGCGGCTGCCCTGAGCGCCTCGTAGGATCAGCGCGACACGCACAGGGGCGGTTCCTGCGGGATACGAGCGGAGGGAGAGACGTGGCGCGCGAGCGGATACTCGAGCTGCTGAGACGACCGGTGGCGGGCGACGAGGTCGAGGCGATCCGGGAGCTCTGGAAGGTGCACTCGATCGCCGAAGACAACCGCGACCTGCCGGGGCTCATCTCGACGCTCACCGAGGACTGCGTCTACGAGCTGATGGGCACAGGCGCCCGCTGGGAGGGCCACGACGGCGCGACACGCTTCTACACCGAGCTGCTCACGGCCTTCCCCGACATCCACTTCGAGCTGGAGTTCATCGTGATCGGCCCACAGGGGGTATGCGAGGACGCAAGGGTCACAGCGACGCACCTGGGGCGGTGGCTCGAGCACGAGCCGACCGGAGAGCGGCTCGAGTGGCGCAACGCCATCTTCTTCCCATGGGACCCCGTGGCGAGGAAATTCAAGGGGGAGGTGGTGTTCACCGACCTCCCGCTCTTGCGATAGGGCAGCGCGCAGCCTGCCTCCGCCATCGCTGATCTAGAATTGACCGCCGTGGACCTCGACGTCGTCTTCCTCGGGACGTCCGGGTCTGCGCCGACGGCGCGCCGGGCCCCGTCCGCGACCCTCGTCCGTCGCGGCGGCGAGCGTTTGCTGATCGACTGCGGTGAGGGGACGCAGCGCCAGCTGTTGCGCTCAGACGTCGGGCTCGTCGACATCGAGGAGGTGTTCCTGACCCACCTCCACGCCGACCACTTTCTCGGCTTGCCCGGGATGCTGAAGACGTTTGCCCTCCGGGGCCGCGACCTGCCGCTGACCGTTCGCGGTCCGCGGGGCACCCGTGCGTTGATGGCGTCGATGGGGCGACTGATCGGACGCCTCACCTACGACCTCGACATCGTCGAGCTCTCTCCCGGCGAGGCGCTGACACGCGACGGCTACCGGTTGCAAGCCTTCTCCGTGAGCCACGGCATCGAGGCGATCGGCTACGCGCTGGTGGAGGAGCCGCGACCGGGCCGCTTCGACGTCGAAGCCGCCGACACGCTGGGCGTGCCACCCGGGCGGGAGCGGGGATCGCTGCAACGCGGCGAGGTAGTCGTGCTGTCGGACGGCTCGGTGGTGAAACCCGAGGACGTGCTGGGGGAGGCGCGTCCGAGCCGCAAGCTCGTACTCACGGGAGACACCGCGCCTGCGCCGTCCGTCGTGGAGGCGGCCGCCGGAGCCGATCTGCTCGTCCACGAAGCGACCTTCCTCGCCGACGAGCGGGTGCGGGCACGAGAGACCGACCACTCGACCGCCGGTGAGGCGGCGCGCGTCGCCAGCGAGGCGGGGGTCAAGCTCCTGGCGCTCACGCACGTCTCCAACCGCTACGGCGGCGCGGCGGTCGAGGAGGAAGCGCGCGAGGTGTTCGCCGCGACCGTCGTGCCGCGTGACTTCGACGTGATCGAGCTGCCGTTCCCGGAGCGCGGCGAGCCACGCCTCGTTCCCAGAGGTGCACGCCAGGGTCGTGCTGGCCCACGGTCAGAGACGTGATCGGACTGGCACGAAGAGAGGCCCGCCACTGAACGGAACATCGTCCTTCTTCGACGCGCGCGCCTCCGTCTACGACACCCTGCGACCGCAGGACGGAGCCTGGTGGCGGCGGTTCGACGTGCTCGTGCGCGGGGGCGACCTGCGGGGGCGGCGCGTGCTCGACATCGGGTGCGGGACAGGGGCGCTCGCGGCTGCGCTTGTCGAGCGCGAGAGCGCACGGGTCTGGGGTGTCGACCCGAGCACGGAGATGCTCGCCATGGCCGGCGCCCGACGAGTACGCGGGCTCGGGCTGAAGACCGGGAGCGCCGAGGAGTTGCCCTTCAAAGACGCCTGGTTCGAGCGTGCAGTGATGTGCCTCGTCGTGCACCTGGTCGACCGGCGGCGATCGTTCGCCGAGGTTCTTCGCGTACTCGCGCCCGGCGGCAAGCTCGCCATCGCCACCTTCGCCGAAGGCC
>Ga0247727_10000281_pt1 | contig 121937 bp, 95 predicted proteins | sample WisWelCaveWW1625_FD_202498 | JGI IMG/M metagenome (GOLD analysis project Ga0247727, IMG submission 202498) | Biofilm microbial communities from Wishing Well Cave, Virginia, United States - WW16-25 | ecosystem: Environmental > Aquatic > Deep subsurface > Groundwater > Cave microbial mat...
CCTCTCGGTTGAGTTCTTTCTGATGATATTTCCGGTGGCGATAGCGGAGGGGCCACACCTCTTCCCATTCCGAACAGAGTCGTTAAGCCCTCCAGCGCCGATGGTACTGCTCGGGTAACCGTGTGGGAGAGTAGGACGCTGCCGGAGTTGTTTCGAAGGCCACCTGCGAGAGCGGGTGGCCTTCGCGTTTCGATGGGCGCCGACTCAGCGCTCCCCATCGAGCACGCGAGGCGAGACCGGCCGGCCAGCCCGTCGTCCGGCGAGTAAGGCCCCGGCTCGCTCGCGAACGGCGGACTCTCCGTGCGTGGCGAAAGCTCGTTCGAGATCGGAGCTGGGCCAATAGTCGAGGAAATCCTCGCGATGGTAGGCCCTCGGAAAGAGCGGCGAGTCGGCGCTCGTGAACTTCGTTCGCACGACGCGGACCCGTTCGTGTTCCGTCAGGCTGTATACCAGCCGTGCGAGGAAGCCCGCCCAATCCGCCGGCCTTCCTCCACTGGAAACGGCGCGCGCCTTCGATCCGAAGAACACGGTAACCGTGTCGACATCGAGGGAAACGGAGTCGATCCCGCCGCACAGCGGGACCGTCCGGAAGCCCATCGGAACGAGGAGCCGCGGGTTATCGGGGCTGCAGACCGCCCGCGCGATCAGCCCGGGTGTCGCGTCGTGCGGGTCGATGTCGCACTCGCGCGGCGCGAGCACGTCAGCCCAACCCTCGCGCTCGAGCACGTAGACAACGATCGGCTCCCTCTCCAGCGACGAACTGGATGCCCAGCCGATCCGGCCGTCCTCGAGATGGACTCGGTGCCACTTCTCGTCCTCCGTCGACTCCAAAACTTGGTACCGAGTCCCGCGGGGGAACATTCCGAAGACCGACGACGCCGCGTTAGGGGCGTCGCGGAGGGCGATCCGGCCCCGCATCGGACGGGGCGTCGCCGGCGTGGCCGGTCTCGGCGGCTCGGTCGCGCTCATTGCCTTGACGTAGGCGAGAAGGAGCCGGGACGTGTTGTCGATCGCGCGCTCGGAGAGGACTGGGTCCGCCGGCTCTCCGACGGCACCGAGGAGCGTCACGACGATCGCCCACCGAAGTCCCGACGAGGCGAGGCCATCGGCGACCATCCCTCCGAATGCGTCGGGCGCCACGGCCTCGCTCCCGATCCCCGCCTCCCGGATCTCATCGGTCTCGGCATTTCGGCGGGCGCTCACGATCGGGGCGATCAGTACGTGCGGGCCCCGGCCTCCCTTGGCACCCGGCCTCCCGTCCGGGACTTCGAAGAACGCGGCATCCGCGCCCGCCAACCGGAGCTTCTCAAGAATCTCGCGTTCCGCTGCGATCGCCTTCCGCCCGAACGGAGGGAGAATGCGAGAAGCGAGGACCAGATCACCTGGCAGGGCGAGCCCGGCGAGCGCCCGGCCCGGCATGAAGGCGACGACAGTCGAGCATCCGCTCGCCGCGGCCAATCCTCGCAGGTCGCCGACGACTTCCTCGAACGGCGACTCGAGCGACGGGATGGCGACGGCGACACCGGCCAGCGTCCCGATGTACGCGCCGGCGATCATCGTCCTCCCGGACAGCCGGTCGACGAGGCCGGCCAGATACTCGGGCTCGGAAGATACGACGAGGACGCCCGCCGCCGCCGGCTGGCCGAAGGCGCACGCGAGCCCGAAGCCTAGGACGATCGCAAGCGACGCGACGCGGCGGGATCGGAGGGTCGGCCGCGGAATGGGAAACCGATTCGTGGGGTCCATTGATTCCTCCCCGACTGGCGATTCGAGGTCACTGCGGGTTGCTTTGGGTTCTGGACTGTACCGACGGCCGGTACGCATCCCGCCCGAGTCGTTCCCCAAATCTAGCCGACGGCTCGCCCGGCGCAAGCAATTTGGCGTACTGGGTTGGCGCGTTGAAGGCGCTCCTACGGCGGGACCTGGCAGAGAGCCCCGGGTCGAGCTGGGGGCTGACCGGCTTTGCGAGCGTGCCGCGGCCGAAGGTGGACTGAGTCGGCGCCTAGTGTTCGTGCTCGACCCGCGCCGGGACGCCACGCGCCGGGGCGACTCGCCCCGCAGGGCGCGGACTCCTCGCGAGCACCTGCGTGATCGCGAACACGGCGACTCCCGCGTATTCGCCGTCGTCGCCGCGCTTCCCGGTCCCTTCGATCGTGACGGAGGCCGGAGGTCGGCCGGGGTCGCATGGCATGTAGTGGAAGACGAGCGACTCGTTCCCCTCGTTCGCTTGCCACAGGAGCAGGTCGTCCGGAATCGTCATCCCGTGATTCTTCTCCCAGTATTCCCAGACGTCGACGTTCGAGATGAGCGATTCCTCCGTCTGGCTCCCGTCCGCGTACTCGAGGACGAGGCGCGCGACCGGAATCGACGCCTTCCCGATCGCCCCGCCGTCGAGCGCGAACGCGATCCCGCGCGTCGGACTCGGCTCGAGCGGAATCCTTCGATTGAAAGCGGGCTGGTACGCCGACGTGATGACCGACGGAAGGCCCGTCACGGACGCGTCCGCGGGGATCTCGAGCGGGATCCCGTTCCGGACGATCGTCTGTTTTTCGAGTCCCGGAAAAAGCGGAGGGCCGAATCCCGGGTCGGGCCGAAACGGGTCGTGACGGTAGTCGGCATTCGCGTACGGTGTGATGTCGATCGGCAGGCACGTCGAATCAGCCGACGGGCGCGGCTTCCGTTCCCGGAAATCCGTGATCTCGAACAGCGGGCCTTTCGGTTCGAGGGCATACGCGTTCGCGCGGATCTTGTCCGTGAAGCTCAAGAAGAGAGGACTTCGCTTGATGTTCGTGTTGATGACCGTGGCGGTCATGTCGTCGGATCGGAACGAACCCCACGGGAACGCGCGATCGGGAAACGTGTGGTGCAGGGACGTCAGGTACCAGGGCCAGACGAACAGCGCCTGGTACGCAACCGAGATGTCGTTGCGGCCTGCTTCTGCGCAAGCGTCCCAGAGGGCGAACGTGCGCCCGTCGCCCTGCGTGATGACGATCGCGGCGGGAGTGAGGACCGCCATCGCCGAGTCGGCGTACGCGCGCGCGGTCCGGTCGCGCGACGCGTCGAGCCGGCGCGCGCGTCCGGGGAGCGGCGCGACCGCGAGGAGGAGGAGCGCCAGCCCGAGCGCCACCGGCACCGCCCGTGACGCCGCCCGCGGCGCCGGCGCCGCCGCGCGCCGCGCTCGAGCGATCAGACGCATCGCCGCATCGGGGAGCGCAGCCAGCGCGATCCCCGACCAGAGAGCCATCAAAAGATACGACGGGAGGTAATACGCCTCCGGGTCGGGGATCTCGTAGGCGAAAGTCAGCCCGAGATTGAGAAGGAATGGAAGGAACGTCCCGAGGAACAGGACCGGATGGCGGACTGCGACAAGGAACGCGCCGGCAGTCGGGACGATCCATCCCGCAGCTCCGAACTCATGCGGAATCCGGTGCCCGACGAACGCGCCGAGCAGGTTGCCAAACCTCTCGATCGAGAACGACTGGAGCCGGAAATGATACTGCGATCCGAGGGCGGCCCAGCGGAAGCCCTCCCACGTTTCGTGCACGCCCCACTGGAAGCGCGGCTGGCACGACCCGCGTATCGGAAGGAAAAGCAAAACGCTCGCACCGAGTAGGAAGAAAGGGAGCGCGCGCAGTAGCTCGCCCGGCCGCTTTCTCTCAAGCAGCAGAAACAAGACGCCCGGGAGGATTTCGACGATCGCGAGATGGTGCCCGAGAGCGAGGCCGCAAAAATAGATCAGCAGGCACGCGCCGCGCGCCGTCGCGCGGCCGGCTTGGCGGATCGCGAGGTAAACCAGAAGCGACGCGAAGAAGAGGTGGAGCGCGTACACCTCGGTGATGATCGACTGAGACCAGAAGGTCGGCGACAGAGCGAACGCGATCGACGCGGCCGCGGGGCCGAGCGTTCCGGCCGGGCCGTCGAGCGAGACCTTCGCCAACGACGCCCCGCGCCGGATCGCGAGATAGAGGAGAACGACCGTGCTTGCGGCGAATAGCGCCGACAGGAGAGCGAGGCCGTGCCCCGGCCGGATCCGCGGCACGAGCGTCACGAGCCGCCCGATCAGCGTGTAGAGCGGATATCCGGTCGGGTGCGGGATCCCGAGCGTCAGCGCGGTCGCGGCGAACTCGGGACCGTCTTCGCCGGAGTGAAGCCACGTGATGTCGCGCGCGCCGGTCGTCGCGAACAGCGCGAAGGCCGCCGCAAACAAGAGCGCCGCCGCGCCTCGGTCCCCAGCATTCCGTTTCGGTCCGGCCGCTCGCGGCGCGCCGGCATCCACGGGCTGGAGATGGGAGCTCAAGATGATGCGGCCTCCGGCTCGGACGTAAGGCAGAGAACTCGGCTCGGGGGGAGAAAAAACGGGGGCCCCAACAAGGGCCCCCGCGCTGGTCTCAGCCCTCGCCTAACGGTCTTCCAAATTCGGTCTCGGTGAGAAGAGCGAGACGTTCCTCTGCGCCGCCGGAGCAGTGCAAACGGGCGGACCGATCCGAGTCGACGTGGACGTTGAGGTTGTCGTGCATGCACCGCTGCAGTCCCCACTCAATGCCGACTGCGTCAGGACGAACGTCGATTGAAACGAGTTCCCTGACCGGGTTCCGGATCCATCGGTAGTGAATAGAAAGACACACGTGCCCGCATCGAACGAGTCCTCGCAATGGAACTCGTAGTCGTCCTGCGTCCCGGTGTAACTGCAGTCTGTCGTCGTGTAGATCGTGTCTCCCACGCACAAATACGATGTGTCCGTGGAGTTGTAGGTCGTTTCCGGAGCGCAGGTGTCGATGCTGTCTCGGAACTCCCCTGTCCCGAAGTAGATGAAGAACTCTCCCGAGATCGTCGACATCGTCACGGTTTCATAGCAACCGGCGATCTCCTCGGTGACGACTCCGAGGAACGTCAGCCCAGTACCGGTTCCGGTGCCGGTTCCAGTACCCGTGCCGGTCCCGGTGCCCGTACCCGTTCCGGTTCCCGTCCCGGTACCTGTACCCGTTCCGGTACCCGTTCCCGTCCCAGTGCCGGTCCCCGTTCCGGTGCCAGTACCCGTCCCGGTTCCTGTCCCGGTTCCCGTTCCGGTCCCAGTCCCCGTGCCTGTCCCGGTACCCGTCCCGGTGCCAGTCCCCGTTCCGGTTCCAGTTCCAGTACCCGTGCCCGTCCCGGTTCCCGTGCCCGGGTCCATCGGGCCGTCATCATCGTTGTTGTGGAAGCACCCGGTGACGAGCGCCGCCACGATGAACGTGGCCAGAATTCCGAGCGCGATCCACATCGCCCCGCGCTGCAGCTTCTCGTTTCGCATCATTCCCTCCTTGTGCAAGTTCTCGATCAACTCGCAGTCCGTCACTTTCAGAAAGACCGCCGGGACGCTATCAGAAGAGCGCCCACCCGTCAATTCGGAATCAACCCGCATCTTCAATGAGGACATTGCCCTTGCAAACGCGCGGGGCCTCTGTTAGGTTGCCCCGCGAGTCAGTCGGTCGGAGTGGATGGGTGCGTGAGGATGGGTAGGGTGGAGGCGGAAGAGAGTCGTTCGCTCATGGCGTTGCTCCCGGCCGAAGATCGGCCCCGGGAGCGCCTTCTTCGGCTCGGCGTAAAGGCCCTGTCGGGGACGGAGCTCCTCGCCATATTGATCGGTTGCGGAATCAGGAGCCGGAGTTCCCTGGAGGTCGCCGAGGACTTGTTGAGCCGCTTCGGTAACCTGCGCGAGGTTGCGGAAGCGGAGCCCGCGCTCCTCTCCCGCGTATCTGGAGTCGGCGCGACGACGGCCGCCCGCGTCAAGGCGGCCGCCGAGTTCGGGCGCCGGATCGTCCTCCACTCGCCCGACCCGATGCCTGCGATCCGCTCGCCGGAAGATGTCGCGCGCCTCCTGATGGAAGAGATGCGCTCCCTCGACCGCGAGCATTTTCGCGAGCTTCTCCTCAATTCGAAGAACCGCGTGATATCGATCGAGGCGATCTCGGTCGGCACGCTGAACGCATCGATCGTCCACCCGCGCGAGGGGCTCAAGCCCGCGATCGTCAAGAGCGCGGCGGCGATCATTCTCGTGCACAACCACCCGACCGGCGTCCCGACGCCGAGTCAGGAAGACATCGCGATCACGAAGCGCTTCGTGAAGGCCGGCGAGATCGTCGGGATCCAAGTTCTCGACCACGTCATTATCGGCAACGGCCGCTTTCAGAGTCTCAAGGAGTTGGGGGTTCTCTAAAACGAGGTTGCGCCTCGGAGGTCCGAATGTTTCTCGACTCCATCGCTGGATGGTTCACGAACGACATCTCGATCGATCTCGGGACAGCGAATACGTTGATCTACGTCAAGCGGAAGGGGATCGTGCTGAACGAGCCGTCGGTCGCGGCGATCGACAAGTCGACCGGCAAAGTGATCGCGGTCGGGAACGAGGCGAAGGCGATGCTCGGACGCACGCCCGGCGAGATCGTGGCCGTCCGCCCGATGAAAGACGGCGTCATCGCCGATTTCGAGACGACCGAAGCGCTGCTGCGCGAGTTCATCCTGAAGGTCTCGAAGCGAAAGTTCTTCGTGCGGCCGCGGATCATGATCTGCGTGCCGTCGGGGATCACTGAGGTCGAAAAGCGCGCCGTCCGCGATTCGGCGGAGAACGCCGGCGCGCGCGAGGTGTTCCTCGTCGCCGAGCCGGTCGCGGCGGCGATCGGCGTCGGGCTGCCGGTCGACAAGCCGTCGGGGAACATGGTCATCGACATCGGCGGCGGCACGACCGAAATCGCGGTGATCGCGCTGTCCGGAATCGTCACGGCCACGTCGATCCGCGTCGGCGGCGACAAGATGGACGAAGCGATCGTCCAGTTCGTGAAGCGCTCGTACAACCTCCTCATCGGCGATCAGACCGCTGAGAACATCAAGATGAAGATCGGTTCCGCGTATCCGCTCGAGAACGGCGAAGAGGAGATGGAGATCAAGGGGCGCGACCTCGTCGCCGGAATCCCGAAGACGATCGTCATCAATTCGGTCGAGGTGCGGAACGCGCTGAAGGAGCCGGTCGACCAGATCGTGCAGGCGGTGAAGCGCTCGCTCGAAGACACGCCGCCCGAATTGTCGGCCGACATCGTTGATCGGGGGATCGTGATGTCGGGCGGCGGCTCGCTCCTCCGCGGACTGGATCGGCTCCTCCGCGAGGAGACGGGCCTACCGATCAACGTCGTCGAGGATCCGCTCACGTGCGTCGTGCTCGGGACGGGGAAGATCCTCGACGACCCGGAGCTGTTCGAAAAAGTTCTGATGAAGTAGGCCGGGCCGGCGGGCGTTGTGGGGCACCGGGTCACGCGGCGGGCGAAGAGGGGCGGCGTCGGGAAGAAACTCGGTGCCGCGGTCGGCGCCCTCGTCGCTCTCCTGTTTCTCGGGAGCATCGCGCGGGTCGCCCTTTTGCGCGACGTCGCGAACGCGGTCCTGACGCCCCCCCAGGCGCTGTTTCGCTCCGTGACTTCGGGCGTCCGGCTCCCGTCGGAGAACGCGCGGCTGCGGCGCGCAGCGGCGCGTCTCGCGGTCGAGAACTTCGCGCTCCGCGAGGCGGGGATCGAGAACGCGCGCCTGAGGCGGCTTCTCGATTTTTCCGCCGCCAGCGGGTTTCCGCTCGAGCCGGCGGCGATCGTCGCGCGCGACGCGGGGCGGTTCGGGAGGGCGCTGAAGATCGCGAAGGGATCGCGAGCGGGCGTGCGAGTCGACATGCCAGTCGTCAACTACGAGGGGCTCGTCGGTCGGGTCGTCGAGTCGGGCCGGGACGCGGCGTTCGTCCAGACGCTCCAGGACCCCGATTTCCGCGCCAGCGCGCTCGTGCAGCGAACGCGCGTCGTCGGAATCCTCGAATGGGACGCCGGCAGCGGGGCGCGGCTCGTCGACGTGCCCCATCATGCCGATGTCGAAGTGGGAGACTTGATCGCGACTTCGGGTCTCGGCGAGATCTTCCCGAAGGGGATCCTGATCGGACGCATCACCCGCGTCTCGTACGATGAAGGGCACTTGTTCCGCATGATCGACGTCGAGGCGTTCGTGAACTTCGCGCTCCTGGAGGAAGTCTTCGTCGTGATGGGGCCGGCGGCGAAGCCCGCGCTCGGGCCGGCCGCCGACCGCGAGCCTTCGCGATGATCCTCGTCGCGGTCCTGGCTGTCGTGCTGGCCGTCCTCAAGACGACGCTCCTCGAGTCGTTCCGTTTCGGAGGGATCCTCCCCGACCTGTTCCTCGCGCTCGCCGTCTACAGCAGTCTCTACCTCGGGCCGCGCGGTGGGCTGATCGCGGGCGGGATCGTCGGCACGGTCGTCGAGTTGGCGTCCGCGGAGCGCTCGGGAATTTATCCGGCGCTCTACGGCCTCGTCGGCTGGGTCGCGGGCCTCGCGTGGGAGCGGACGATGCGGCGCAGCGCGGCGACCGAGTTTCTGTTCCTCGGCGCGCTCGGGTTCGTCGTCGATTCGATCCTGCTGGCGCGGGACGGCGGGTTCGCGCACGGCCTCCCCGTCGCGCTCCTGACGCTCATTCTCCCGTCGGCCATCGCCACCGGCATCGCCGGACCGCTCGCGAGCTCCATCCCCGGCCGGCTCTTCCTTCCCCTCCACGTCGGGAGTCCTTCGCGTGTCCGCGGACAACGGCGATCGGCGTGAGGCCGGCCGCCGCATCGCGGCGGTCGTCGTCCTGCTCCTCCTGGTGCTCGTCGTCCAGCTCGTGAACTTGCAGATCCTGAGCACGGATCGCTGGGAGAAACAGTCGCGCGCGAATCGGATCCGGCCCGAGCGGATCAAGGCGCTCCGCGGGCTCGTCCGCGACCGGCACGGAACGCTCCTCGCGACGAACCGGCCGTCGTTCTCGGTCGCCGTGCTGCCGTACCAAGTGAAAGGACATCCCGAGGTCCTCGAGCGGCTCGGCGCGATGATCGGCGTCTCCGTCTCGGAGATCCAGCGGCTCGTGCACGAAGACGGCGTCCACCCGTTCGACGAGGTCCGCGTTCGGCGGGACGTCGATATGCAGATCGTGTCGCGGATCGAGGAGCGGAGGCTCGACCTTCCCGGAGTTCTCGTCCTCGCGGAGCCGGTCCGGGAATATCCGTTTCGCGAGATCGGTTGCCACGCGCTCGGCTACATCGCAGAGATCGGGAAGGACGAGCTGGCCGCAAAGCGCGAGTCCGGCTACCACCCCGGCGACGAGGTCGGCCGGAGCGGCGTCGAGAAGACGTACGAGGATTTTCTCCGCGGCAAGGACGGGAAGCGGTACATCGTCGAGGACGCGCACGGGCGCGAGTTCGCCGAGATCGGCGAGGACCCGCCGACGCCGGGGAGCGTCCTCGTCCTGACGCTCGACTGGAAACTCCAGGCGATCGCCGACTCCGCCCTCTCGGGGCACGCCGCCGGGGCCGTCGTCGCGATCGACCCGCGGACGGGGGGGGTTCTCGCGCTCGCCTCGCATCCCGGGTTCGACCCGAACCTTTTCTCCGGAGGGATCGGCGCGGGCGAATGGCGCGGGCTCCACTCCGATCCGATGCATCCGCTGATCGACCGTGCCGTACAGAGCTCCTACCCGCCCGGTTCGACGTACAAGCTCGTGACGGCATCGGCCGCGCTCGAAGACGGCGTCATCACGCCGACGACGCTGTTTCGCACGTGCAGCGGCGGGTACGCGTACGGCGGCCGGATCTTTCACTGCTGGGAGGAGGCGGGCCACGGCCAGCTCGCAGTCGGCGGTGCGATCGTCCATTCGTGCGACGTGTACTTCTACCAGGTCGGTGAGCGGACGAACCTCAAGCGATTCGCCGACGCGTCGACGCGCCTCGGGTTCGGCCGGAAGACGGGGATCGATCTGCCGCAAGAATCGCGGGGCCTCGTCCCGACCCCGGCGTACTACGACCAAAAGTTCGGCGCGTCGAAGTGGACGCAGGGACTGTTGCTCAACCTCGCGATCGGCCAGGGCGAGCTTCTCACCTCGCCGCTACAGCTCTGCCGCTTCTTCGGTGCGCTCGGGATGCAAGGCGAGATGCACGCTCCGCACCTGCTCGACCGCGTCGAAACATGGGAAGGAAAACTGATCGAGCCGTACCGCGGCCGGGCGGAGTCGTTCCACTTCTCGCCCGCGACCTGGAACGTCGTGACGGCCGCGCTCGTCGACGTCGTCGAGCACGGCACGGGGCGGGGGAGCCACATCGACGGGATCCAGATCGCGGGAAAGACGGGGACCGCGCAGAACCCGCACGGCCTCGAGCACGCGTGGTTCGTCGCGTTCGCGCCGGCGGAAGCGCCCGAGATCGCCGTGTGCGTGATCGTCGAGCAGGCCGGGCACGGCGGGACGATCGCCGCTCCGATCGCGCGGCGGCTGTTCGAGGGCTACTTCGGGACGATCGTCGCGATGGAGAGTCCGTAGCGTGTCGAGCCTCGTCGCCCACAGAGACTTCGACAGGGGCCTCTTCCTCGCGGTCGTCGCTCTCGTCCTGGTGAGCCTCTTGATGACCTATTCGGCGGGGCGGACGAGCGCCGACGCGATGCCGCGTCTGCATCTCAAGCAGCTCGCGTGGTGCGTCATCGGGTTCGCGGGGTTGTTCGCCGCGATGGCGATCCCGTACCGGAGCTTCGACGCGCTCGCGTACCCGATCTACTTCGTCGGGCTCCTGCTCTGTCTCGCGATTCTTCTCCTGCACGGAACGCCGCTCGTCCGCGAACGGTGGCTCGTGCTCGGGCCCGTGAACTTCCAGCCGTCCGAAGTCGCGAAGTACGGAGTGATTCTCGTTCTGGCGCGCTACCTCTCGGGAATCAAAGGCGGCCGCTTCCGCATTTCGAAGCTCGCGATCCCGATCGCGCTCACACTGATTCCGTTCGGGCTCATCCTCAAGGAGCCCGACCTCGGCAGCGCGCTCGTCCTGATCGGCGTCCTCCTGCCGGTCCTCTACTGGGGCGGGTTGCCGCTCCGCGTGATCTTTTTTCTCATATCGCCTCTGATCGCGGTCCTCGCCTCGCTCTCGCTCGGGTTCTTCGTCTTGTATCTCGCCGCGCTCGTCGCGATCCTCGCGTTCGGCCGCGAGAGAAACCTCGTCGTCCTGGCCGTCGTCGTCGCCGTCAACCTCGCGACGGGGATCGCCCGCCCGGTCCTCTGGAACCAGCTGAAACCGTACCAGAGGGCGCGTATCCTCTCCTTCGTGAACCCGGAAGACACTCTCGGCTCGGCCTACCAGATCATCCAGTCGAAGGTCGCGATCGGCTCGGGCGGGTTGTGGGGGAAGGGATATCTGGAGGGGACGCAGAAGGGGCTGTCGTTCCTCCCGGAGCAACACACCGATTTCATCTTTTCCGTCGTCGGAGAGGAGTTCGGCTTCCTCGGGTGCTTCCTCGTTCTCTTGTTATTCGGCGTCGTGCTGGTCCGCGCGACGATGATCGCCGCGCACGCACGGAATCGCTTCGGGAGCCTCCTCGTCGTCGGCGTCGTGTCGCTGATCGCGTTTCAAGTCGTCGTGAACGTCGGGATGACGCTCGGGATGCTTCCCGTGACGGGGATCCCGCTGCCGCTCGTCTCCTACGGCGGCACGTCGCTGACGACGACGCTTTTCGGAATCGGTCTCGTCCTCAACGTCGGGATCCACAGAAGGGACTACTAGCGTGATCCCGGTTCTCTTCCATCTGGGCCCGCTCGCGATTCATTCATACGGCGTCCTGTTCGCGCTCTCGTTCGCGATCGGAATCCTCCTCGGGATTCGACGGGGCGAGGCGCGCGGCATCAGCGCCGCGGACACGACGGACCTCGCGCTCGTCATTCTCCTCGGCGCGATCGTCGGCTCGCGCGCTCTCTACGTGATCCCGCATTGGTCCGAGTTCTCCGGCCACCCGCTCGACGTCCTCAAGGTCTGGGAGGGCGGGCTGACTCTTTTCGGCGGCGTGATCCTGGCCGCGATCGGGGCCTGGCTGTTCGTGAAGAAGAACGGACTCCGATGGCTTGCGGTCGCGGACGCGCTCGCGCCGTCGCTCGCCCTGGGCCTCGGCCTCACGCGGATCGGATGTTTCCTGAACGGCTGCTGCTACGGCAAGCCGACGGCGGGGCCGCTCGGCGTCCACTTCCCGTCCTCATCGGTCGCGAGCGCGACGTTCCCAGGGCAGGCGGTCCTCGCGACGCAGCTGATCGAATCCGCGTTCGGATTCTTCCTCTTCGGCGCGCTCCTCCTGATCGAGAAACGCAAGCCGCGCGAGGGAGTCCCGATCCGATACCTCCTCCTCGCGTACGGTCTCTTCCGTTTCACGATCGATTTTTTCCGGTACTACGAGGACGCGATGCAGATCCGGATCGGGAGCTTCGTCGCGCTTTCGGTCAACCAGCTCGTGAGCCTCGTCGCGATTGGCATTGGGGGGTGGGGGCTCCTCTCGATGCGCGCGGGGCCGCGCGAGCGCGCGGCCCCGGCGAGCGCCGGCGAGCCCGGCGGCGCGTAGAGACGGCGTGCCGTTCGCGGCGCTCTTCCTGATCGGCGATCCGGCCGAGCACTCCCTTTCGCCCGAGATGCAGGGGCGGGCGCTGGCCTGGGCGGAGATCCGAGGCGCCTACGTGCCGTTCCGCGTCGAGGCGCGCGATCTGCGCGCGCGGATCGAGGCGCTCGAACGGCTCGGGTTTCGCGGTGGGAACGTGACGATCCCGCACAAGGAGCGGGCGCTGCGGTTCCTGGACGGCGCGACGGAGGAGGCCCGCGCGATCGGCGCGGTAAATGTCATCGCGCGGCGGCGAGCCGGTTTCGTCGGTGACAACACGGACGGCCGCGGGCTCGCCGACGCGCTCCGCGAACGGGCGGGGATCGGATTCCGAGGTCGCCGGGTTCTCCTGCTCGGAGCGGGGGGCGCGGCTCGCGCCGTCCTCTACGCGGTGATCGCCGGCGGCGCGCGCGAGGCGGTCGTGCTCAACCGGACGCCCGCGCGCGCGCACGCGCTCGTGCGCGCCGCCACGGCGTGGGGCGGCGCGACGCGCCTCGCGCACGGCGCGCTCGCGGAAGCGGCCGCGCTCGCGCGCGATGCGAACCGATCGAAGTCCGGCGCCGGCGGCTCGCCGTTCGATCTCGTCGTCAACGCGACCTCCGTCGGACTTCGCGGGGAGCGAGCGTTGCTCGTTCCGCCGGGTCTCCTGTCTCGGCCGCGCGTCGTCGTCGACCTCGTGTACGCGGTCCGGGAGACGCGGCTCGTCAGCGCGGCGCGCGCCGGCGGGGCCGTCGTGATCGACGGCCTCGACGTCCTCGTCGGCCAAGGGAGGCGGTCATTCGAGACATGGTTCGGAATCGCTCCGCCGTGGGGCGTGATGGCGCGCGAGGCGCGGGCCGCGCCGCGCCGCTAGCGGCGCTTGTCTCTCTCGTCCTCGACTTCGTCTACCCGCCGATCTGCCTCGCCTGCGACGGGCTATTTTCCCGTGGCGAAGAGCTCGTCTGCCCCGAGTGCTGGCGGGCGGCGTCGCGGCCGGCGGCGCGCGTCCGCTCGCTCGACGCGGCGGTCGCCGTCCGCGCCGCGGTCGCGGCGGGGCCGACGCTCTTCGCGATTCTCCACGAGGCGAAGTACCGAGGCCGTCGCGAGCTTCTCGATCCGCTCGGCGCACTGCTCGCGCGGTGCGTCGCGGCCGACGAGACGCTCTGCCGCGCGGAACTGTTCGTGCCCGTCCCGCTCCACCCGTGCCGCCTTCGCGAGCGCGGGTACAACCAGAGCGAGATTCTCGCCCGCGCCGCGGCCGGGGCGGCGCGGCCGCACGGCGCGGCGCGGGCGCACGGCGCGCCGCGGGTGCACGGCCCGGCCAGTCTCGGAGAACCGGATTGCGCGGCGGTCGCCGGCCGCCTCCTCATCCGCTCCCGCGACACGCGGCCCCAGGCGCGACTCCCGGAGGCGGGCCGCCTCGCCAACGTCCGAGGCGCGTTCCGCATGAGCTCGCGGCGGCCCCCGACCGCGCCGCTCGGCCGCGTCGTCATCGTGGACGACGTCGTGACGAGTGGCGCGACCGCTCTGGAATGCGCCCGCGTGCTGCTCGACGCCGGCGCCGAGGAGGTTTCCGTTCTCGCGCTCGTCGCCGGTGCAGCGCGCCCTCGATGAACGGATCGCACGCGATGAGCGGATCGCCCGACCGAGGCCTCTGGCGCGACCCGTTCCTCATCGGCGCGCTCGCCGTCGCGCTCGCGTACCGCCTGCTCCTTCTCGCCACAATCGATTCGCACGCCCACTACGACGAGGCGCTGATCGGCGTGATGGCGCGCCACATCCTCGAGCGGGGCGAGCGCCCGCTCTACTTTTACGGCCAGAACTACGGAGGTGGCGGAGCGCTCGAGGCCTACGCGGCTGCGTTCCTGTTCTCGATTTTCGGGGAGAGCGCCGCGCTCTTGAAAGCATTCCCGCTCGTCTGCTCCCTGCTCGCGATCCCGCTCACCTTTTCGGTCGCCGCGCGAATCTCCGGCCGCCTCGGCGCGCGGCTGGCCGTCCTGTTCTTCCTCGCGGCGCCGCCCAACCTCGAGTGGAGCCTCGCAGCGCGCGGCGGGTACGTCGAGACGCAGCTCTTCTCGATCCTCCTGGTGGCGCTGGCTCTTCCCGCGCTCTGCGGCGAGCGCGTCCGGGCGCGACGCTGGTTTCTCGCGGGCGCGGTCGGCGGGTTCGCGTTCTACGTGTTCGGGCTGATTGCGCCGACATTGATCGCGCTCGGCATCCTGTGCGCGGCCGCGCGGCCGGGGATCCGGCGCGCGCTGCTTCCAGTCCTCGGCGGATTCGCCGTCGGCGCGGCGCCCCTCATTTACGACAACGTCGCGCACGGGTACGTCAACCTGCGCCATCTATTGACCCCCGCGTCGGCCGGGGGCGCCGCCGGACTCGTGCGGCTCGGACGAAATCTCGCGCGATTCGTCGCTCACGACTTGCCGGCCTTCTTCTCTCCTTGGATCGATGATTTCGTCCCGCGAATCCCGCCCGACGCGTGGGCCGCCGCGATCGCGACGTTCCTTCTGGCGGCCGCGGCGGCCGTCCGCTCGCGATCGGACTGGCGTCGTTGGTTGAATCGCGCGCTCCGCCCCGCCGATAACGCCGCGCCCGGCCCTGCGCTCGCGCCTCTCCTATTTGTCGTGGTGTATCTCGTCGTCTACTCCGGGTCGCGCTTCGCCGGCCAGACTCCGCGCTACCTCTTCGGTCTCTACCCGCTCCTCGCGGTCCTTGCCGCTTCGGGCGCCGCGGGCCTCGTCGCGGGGCCGTCGCGGCCCGGCCGGGTCGCCGGCGCGCTCCTCGCCGCGCTCCTCGCGGTGGTCGGGATCGGTCGCGCGGCGCTTCTCCCGCGGCCGTCACAGCTTCGCGAGTACAAGGTCGTGTCGAGCGGCGAATCCGTTCCGGCGCTTCTCGACCTCCTCCGCCGCGAGAAAATCGACGTCATCTTCGCCACGCCGCCGATCAAATGGAAAGTCCTGTGGGAGGGCCGCGGCGAAGTCCTCGCCGCCACGCTCTTTTTTCCGCAGGAGGATTGGTACCGCTATTCGAGCTTCGAGAATGAGGCGCTCGGAAGGGCCGCGTACGACCATCGACCGGCCGCGATCGTCACGCATGCCCGGTTCGCGTACGAGAGCTTCCTCCCGTCGATGGTCCTCCCCTCCTTGCTCGCGTCGCGCGCCGTCTGGGAGGGCGCGCTCGCTCAGCGGCGGATCGCCTACCGGTGTGAGCCGGTCGGGGACTATCTCGTGTACCACGGGTTTTCGGCAAACGTCCCGGCGCTGTTGCGCGCGCGCGAACTCACGACCGAGGCGCGCCGGCTGCTCGAGGGCGGGCAGCGCGGCCAGGCGCAGCTCTGCCTCGATCGCGCGAAAGCGCTCGACCCGGCCGACCCGGAGATCGATCGGCTCCTGTTCGAAGCGCGGGCGAACAACGCGTGGCGATGAACCGTCCCGGGTGTCTGGCTTCAGGTTGACGGTCCGGATGCCGAATGATAGCGTGAGCCCCTCGGGTTGGGATGGTGCGCGGGGAGGGCGAGCGCACATCGCACGCACCCCGCAGGGGAGGAGGCCCGCCACGTTCGTTCCACGACGATCGATTCTCCGTGCCGTGTTGATCGCTTCGCTCGCCGCATTCCTGTTCGCGCCGGCCGCGGCGAACGCCGGCTCTTCGAACCGGACAAAGAAAGCCGCGCCTTCGAGCGTGTCCCGCAAGACGACGCGCTCAGTCGCGCGGAAGAGCCCTGCGCGCGCCGCGAAACCCCCCGCCGGCCGCGAGGGGCGGACGCCCCCGGTTCGTTCGCTGGCGGCCGTTGTCGTTGACGGGCACGAAGGGAAGCTCCTCTTCACGAAGAACGAAAGGGTTCAGCGCCCGATCGCCTCGATCACGAAACTGATGACGGCGCTCGTTTACTTCGAGAGCGGCGCGGACCCGGACGACCGGGTGACGGTCGGGATGGAGGAGATTCGCGGCGCGGGGAAGACCCTGTTCCGAAAGGGCGAGGTCGTCCGGGTCGAGGATCTTCTGTACGCGATGCTACTGAAGTCGGACAACGTGGCCGCGCGGTGCGTGGCGGTCGCGTCGGGCCTCACGACGGACGGGTTCGCGGCGCGGATGAACCGCAAGGCGGCCGCGCTCGGGCTGTCCGACACGCGGCTCGTCGAACCGACGGGGCTCGATCCCGGAAACGTCTCGACGGCGCTCGAATGCGCCATGCTCGTCGAGGCGGCCGCGCGCAATCCGGCCATCCGGTCCGTGATGGCGACGCGCGAATACACGTTCAGGACGAGCCGAGCGGTCCGGACGGTCAGCTCGACGAACCGGCTCTTGTACCGCTCGAACGACGAGTGCCCGGTCGGGAAGACCGGGTTCATCCTCGAGGCCGGATACTGCATCGCGACGTGTCTCGATTCGCCCGGGAAAAACATCGCGGTTGTCGTGCTCGGGGCGCCGACCTCGTCGAGCCGATTCCGGGAGGCGAACGACCTGATCCGCTGGGCACTCGCCGCGACCGTCCGGTAGTCTTCGCGAGCCGATGAGGCGGCCCCGGCCGTTCGCGCTCCGAATCGAACCCGCGCTCACCGCGAACGCCGCGCTCGGAGCGCTGGTCGCGTCCGCCGCCGCACTCGCAACGGCTCTCTCGTGCACGCTCCTCGCGCCGCGCGGCGCGCACGCGGCCCTTGGCGAAGAGATTCCGACGGGACATCAGATCTCGGCTCGCATCCGGCGTCTCGAAGCGGCGGCCGGGCTCCTGCCGCTCCACAGTCGGACCGAGCCGGTCACGCGCGGCGAGGTCCTCGCGGCGCTCCGCGCGACCGGCGGTTCGCTCCGCGCCGGAGCCGATTCCGCGTGGATCGCGAGCCTCCGCGCCGAAATCCTCGAAGAGCTCGCCCTCGAATCGGGTCCGAGTTCCGCCCAATGCGAGGCGACCCTCCGCGCCGGCCTCCGCTCGCGATTCGAAGCCGATCCGGGCGGCGATTCGCGCTTGCGCGAGACCGCGCGCGTCGAAGCCGCCGCCGACCTGACCTCGTCTCTCTGCCTGTTCGAGAGCTTCGAAGTCGACACGGATGGCGGACGCGACGCCGATTTCGAGGGTCGCCGATGGCGGGATGCGTTGACGGCGCGCGTGGATCGGGCGGGAATCGCCCTGACGGCCGGGCCCGCCGCGATTCTCGCCGGTCGATCCGCGAGCCGCTGGGGCGCGAGCGATCGCGGCGGCCTGATCCTCTCGCCCGAATCGCCTCCCCTCGACCTCGTCCGCCTCCGGTTCGACTTCGGTCCGGTGCGGTTGTCGTCGATCGCGTCCGCGCTCGACGAGATCCCCGGCGATCCGGCGACGGCCTCGCCCCAGAAGAGGCGCTTCTCCGCGCACCGGCTCGACGTTCGGATTCCTCCTACGCTCAACGTCGGGCTCTCCGAGACGGTCGTGTACGGTGGGCCGAATCGGGGGTTCGAGGCCGGCTACCTCGTGCCGTTTTTTTCATACTACGCCGAGGCCTGGAACGGCTCGGAGGACGACAACGTCCTCTGGGGAATTGACGCGGTCTGGTCGGCCCGGCCGGGCGCGCTGATTCGGGGCGAGCTTCTGATCGACGACTTTCAGTACGACCTCAAGACCGAGCCGCATCAGGTCGGCTGGACCGTTGGAGGAGACTGGGCGCCGCCGCGCGGGCCGAAGCGAGCGCTCCTCTCGATCGAGTACACGCGTATCGAGACATTCGTCTACGGGCACTTCCTCGCGCGGAACCGTTACCTCCACGACGGCGTCGTGCTGGGCGATCCGCTCGGCCCGGACAGCGATCGGCTCGGCGGCTCGGCCTCGTGGGACGTCGCCGATCGAGCGACGTTTTCTCTGTCGCTCGCGCGGGAGCGACGCGGCGCTCAGAGGGCCGACTCGCCGCAAGAGACCGCCGCGAACCCGCGCGGGCTCTCGTTCCCGTCGCCGCCGGTCCGCCGAGCGGCGCAGGCCGCGCTCTCCGCGTCGTGGAGGCCGCGGGTGACGCGCCGAGTCGATGCGTCGATCGGGTACGAGGACGATGAGGCGGGCCGGGCCGGGTGGAGCGGCTGGCTTGCGGTTACGCTCCGGATCGACCGGAGGTTGACGATCGAGCCGTGATGTGGAGAAGAGTGGAGCGACGGCGGTCTACCGAGCGCCGATCTCTCCGTCGCAGTCGGGACGGCCGATGGCGCGGAGCGCGTCCACCGATGTCGAATCGACCGCGCCCGGCGGGATGAGCGCGAGGCTCCGGAAGACGTTTCCGCCGACTGCGCCCATCGTGCACGACGGGCCGCTGACGCCGTCCGCGTCGCCCTCGACGAGAAACCCGTTGCAGACGAGGCTGTCGATCGAGGCCCCATCGCCCGAGACGTCGCATTCGAGCAGCGGCATCGACCGTCCCGGCACTCCCACGAACAGATTTCTGTTCACCCACACGGCGTGCTTTCCGGACAAGGTTCCGCACAGGAAGAGCGCGGCGCCCGCGCTCTCGGCATGGCAGCGGATGAACGAGTTGTTGAAAACCTTGTACTGCGACGGCTGAGTCCCGCGCCCGCTCAGCTCGATCGCCCCACCCGCGGCCGCCGAGTCCGCCTCGAAAACGTTGTCGTGTACGTTGAGCCCCTGCGAGTCGACCGACCGGATCGTCGCGATCGCGCCGCCGAATCCTCCCGCGTGATTTCCGCGGAACGTGTTTCCGAAGATGCGCGGCTTGCCGCCTTGAATCGCGATCGCCCCGCCATCCCCGCCCGCGCGATTGAACTCGAACAGATTTCCCTCGATGTAGGGCGCGCCGTACTTGACTCGGATCGCGCCGCCCATGTTCCAGGCGCGATTCCCGCGAAAGATGTTGCGGCGGATCTGCGCTCGGGGCGGCGGGAAGCTTCCGTTCACGGCCAGCGCGCCGGCGTTTCGGTGGTGCAGCGTGGAGTCGGTCTGATTCCCGACGAACAGGTTTTCTTCGATCAGGGGCGCCGCGTCCCCTACGATTCGCATGCCGCCTCCCTCCATCTGGCGGCAGCTCTCGATCACGCAGCGCCGGACGACGGACGTCGTATCGAAGTAGCCGTAGAAGAGGACCCCCCCATCGCGGATGCGGATGCGCTCCACGCTCGCGCCGAACGTGCTGTCCCGGAAGGCGATCGTCCGCACGGAGTCGCCTCCTGAGAGGATCGGCAGCGGCCCGGGTTCCTCACCGATGATCGACACGCCGCTCTTGGGGAAGACGACGGCGATCGTGGGGCTCGACGCGGGGCTCGAGCAGGCGAAGAGGCATCGGCTCTGCGACCCGGTGTATGCGCGCGAGCTGTCGGCCTTGATCAGCACGCAGTCTCCCGGGAGCGCGCGGTCGACAGCCTCTTGGATCGTGTGGGCGGCGCGGCGCCAGTCTCGGAAGGGCGGTGTCGGCGTTTCACTGGCGAACCAAACGCGGAGCGTGTCGCTGGAGGCGCGCGCCGGAGCGGCGATAGCGGCGAAAGCGGCGAGCGCGCCGGCGAGCAAGACGAGCGCGAACCACCGGCAACGGAGCGCGTCCACGAGCCCGCGGCCGCTCAGCGGCCGGACGTCGCGAGGGGGAGAGTCAATTCACTCCCCGCTCAACGACGCGGATCTTGCTCCCCGGGTGAAGGATCGCTCGGGGGTTGAGCCGGTTCAGACCGAGGATCTCCTCGACCGTCGTGTTGAACCGCCTCGCGATGCTCCAGAGGTTATCGCCCGGTTGCACCGTGTAGGTCCTCTCGCCCGGACTCTTTTTCGCGCCCGAGGACGAATTCGGCGTGAGGCGAATCCTCTGGCCCGGGTGGATTCGATCGCGGCTCGAGAGGCCGTTCCATCGGAGGACATCCTCCGGCGTCATCCCGTACCGTCTCGCGATCTGGCCGATCGTCTCGCCTCGGCGCACCGTGTGCGTCTTGTTCTGCGCCGGCGCGGGCGCCGTGCCCTTTCCGGCAGCGTCCCTCGCGGGCGGCGCGGTCCGTCCCGTCGCCTTCGCGACCTCGGTGCGCGATGTCTCCGGCGTCGCCGGATCCCCGGCAGAATCGGTCGCCCCTCCGGGAATCCGGAGACGTTGGCCCGATCGGATGACGCTGCCCGCGCGCATGCGATTCGCTTTCGCGATCGCCTGATGGGTCGTGCCGTAGTCGCGCGCGATCTGGGAGAGGGTCTCTCCGCGCCGGACCACGTGGGTCCGCGAACCTGAGGCGGAGGCAATCGTCGAGCGGGGTTCCGACTCGGTCGGGACCTCGTCGAGCCGCGCGCTGAGGACCTCGCTCTTGCCGAGCGGCAGGTGAAGCTCGAACCCCGCCCTGTCCGGCGGCGTCACGTCGCGCCGGAGAGACGGGTTCAGTGCGCGGATCTCGTCGATCGGAACGCCGCAGATCTCCGAGATCCGCGAGAGCCGAATCGATCGGTTCACGAGCAGCGTCTCGTGTTCGATCGGGGGGTCGTAGACGGGCTGGAAGCCGTGAGCCTTCGGGTCGTTCGCGATGTACACCGCCGCCATGAAGCGGGGCACGTACTCCTCGGTCTGTCGGGGAAGGTCGAGCTGCCAGAAGTTCCGAGTCCCCTGTTTTTCGATCGCCCTCGTCACTCGGGATTGACCGCAATTGTAGGCCGCGAGCGCGAGGTTCCAGTCGCCGAGGGCGACTCGGAGATCCTTGAGGTGCCGAACCGCCGCGCGCGTCGCCTTCTGCGGATCGCGGCGTTCGTCCACCCACTTATCGACCTTGAGGCCGTACAACTTGCCCGTGCTCTGGATGAACTGCCAGAGTCCGACGGCGTGGGCGCGCGAGTACGCGTTCGGAGAGAATCCGCTCTCGATGAGGGAGACGCACATGAGGTCTTGGGGGAGTCCGTTCTCGCGGAGCTCCTGCCGGATCATCGGTGCATAGCGACCGGAGCGCGAAATGTAGACTTGAATCCGCTCGGAAATGTCGGAGCGAAAGAAATCGAGTTGCTGAACGACCCGAGGGTTCATCTCGAGCGGGTAGTCCGAAATCGTGGCGTCGGCCGGGTCGAACCGAGCCTCCTCTTCCTCGACCTCCAGAACGACGGCCTCGGCCGACTCGCGCTGCTCGTTCGCCTGGCGCAAGAAGTACGAGAGCTTCGTCATCAGCAGGTCGCGGCGGCGGATGTCCATCTCGTTCGTCGGCCGCGCCGACGAACTGTCCAGCCGCTCCAAGCCGCGCTGGAACGCGGTCTCGGCTCCGCCGAACTCCCCGGCGTTATAGGCGTCGAGGCCGGCTCGGTAGGACTCCTCGGCGTCGTGGATCCTCGTGGGCCAGGCGTCGCGCTCGGTCTCCGACGAACGCGACGTGGCCTGCGAGGATCTCCGCGAGGCGTCCTTCTCGGGGCTCGGAAGAGCCCCACAGCCTCCAACGAGCAACAGAATCGGAAGATACGAAACCAGACGCGTCACGATCAGCGGACCGCCTTCCAGGGGAGCTACGAAGTTTGCCCATCGTAGGAGGGCGACACGATGAGCGGCAAGCGAAAAAGCCCCCCTGACGCTCATCGACACGAAGAAGTCGGGAGGGGAGGGGACTTTCTAAACGGAGAAGGCCCCGGCTTTCGCCGGGGCCCGTCCGCAAAGCTCAGACAGCTTGAGGGATCAGGGTTACTGGTAGAGGCCCTTGACCTTGCCCCACGAGGTGTTCTCGGTGGCAATCGGGCAGCCCGTGGGATCCGCGTCAACGACGATCCACGTGAGGAAGTCATCAGGATCCGTCGCGGGAACGCCGACCCACGGCACGCAGGTGCTGCCGTTGACGCCGTAGTAGTACGAGTGCGTCGGCGGGTGGGTCGGATCGCAACCGGCCTTGAACGGACCGTCGGTCGCGAACGTCGGCGCAACGCCGCCGTCGTGGACCTGACGGAGGATGACGCCGCCGCAAGGAATACACTTGCCGTAGTTGATGCAGTTCCAACGGAGACCCGGGTCAACGTTCAGCTCGGACCCGAGGTTCGCCTCAGGGCAGCCGTCGTTGTTGCAGTCCGCATCGAGGTAGCAATCGACCGTCTGGCCGTAGTTCGGAACGACGTTACGGAAGTAGTAGATCCCTCTCTTGACGCGATTGCCAGCAGCGACGCAGGGCTGGTTCGAACCGGTGCCGCCGAACCGCACGCCGACGCCTTCGCCAGCCACCCACGCGTTGAAGATCCAGATGTAGCCGGCGCAAACGTTGTACCACTTGTAGTTGAGATCCGTCGACGAGCAGGTACCGTTGCGGTTTGCCGTCAGCGGACAAGGGGCCGGCGCGCCAGCAGGCGCCGTTCCGTCGGACTCGCGAACCATGAAGGCCTCGAGAGCGAAAGCCGGGATGGCGATCGCGACGAGCGCGAGAACGGCGACGAGGGACACCAGAAAGTTTTTCTTCATGTTACTTTCCCTCCAGAAGAATGGTGAGAGAACGAAAACCAACTACCCTGAAACCTCTGAGCTACTGAGCCCCATCACCTCCTCGGACTGCCCGAATCGAAAATCCGCTCTCGGCGATCTACGATGACCGAGGCTGAAACATCTCGAAACCTAGAAACGCAAGCCGCAGATTACCAGAGCAGATGCGGCCATGTCAACTCAAAACTTTGTCGGAAGGGTAAGTTATCCGACGCCCAGCCGTTTAATAAGCGAGCGGAGTGTAACAGCCGATCTCGCCAATCGTCAACGGAAAAGAATGGTCCAACTGCATTCCCGGCTAATTATTCTGATTGTCGCGCTCTGATCGTCAGGCTACCATTCCCGACGCACGATCTCCTCGTTCCCGTTGAAAGGTAACGACTTGCCGACTAATCGACGCTCCGGAGCCCCGACGAGCAAGACCTTGGAGCGGTCGCTCGTCGTCGCCCTGATCCTGTTGGCCGCCGCGATCCGGATCGCCCATCTCCTCGAGCTCCGGCACGACCCATTTATCGACAGACCGATCATGGATGCTGAGTACCACGATAGCTGGGCCCGCGCCCTCGTCGGCGGGATGCCTTTCGGCGAAAAAGTGTTCTTTCGCGCACCTCTTTATCCCTACGCGCTGGCGGGAGTTTATCGGCTGTTCGGGGCGGGGCCGTGGCCCGCCCGGATCGTCCAGATGGCGTTGGGACTTGCCTCGCTCCTCTTGCTCCACCGGTTGGCGCGGCGACTCCTCGGCCGCCGAGCGGCGCTGATCGCCCTGCTCCTCGGCGTCCTTTACGACCTTCTCCCGTTCTACGAGGGAGAACTCCTCATAAAGGCGCTGATTGTTTTCCTCGATCTGCTCGCGATCGAGCGATTCGCGGCCTTCCTGGGCGAAAGGAGAACCCGGGACCTGATCCTCGCCGGAGCGATCATCGGGCTATCGGCGATCGCGCGCCCAAACGTTCTCGCGATCGTGCCGGGGCTGACGATTCTCGCGGTGACAGTTGGCCGCGCTCGCCGCGGGGCGGTCGCTTTCGTGGTCGCCAGCCTTCTTTGCCCGCTCGCGATCACGGGCGTCAATTGGGTTCGCGGCGGGGAGCCCGTCTTCATCGCATCGCAGGGCGGGCTCAATTTCTTCCTCGGGAACAATCGTTCCTCGAATGGGTGGAGCGCGGTCGCTCCCGAGTTGCGGCCCGACTGGTGGGGGGGATACGAAGACATGATTCGCATCCCGCAGGCCGCGGCGGGTCGAAAGCTCGCGCCCTCCGAAGTGTCGGCCTACTGGACGCGTCGTGCGCTCTCTGAGATCGCGGCGGATCCGGCGTGGTGGCTCTGGCATCTCGCGCGGAAGGCAACCCTCTGGTTCGGCGCCGAGGAGCTCTCCAACAACCGCGACCTTCGATTCTGGACGCGACGCTCCTGGATCATCCATTCGCTTCCGGTCCGGTACGCGCAGCTCGTCCCTCTCGCCCTCCTCGGGGCTCTCCTCGTTCCGTGGCGCCGCACGGCCCCGCTCATCCTGTTCGTACTTCCATACGCACTCTCCTTCATCGCATTCTTCGTCACGAGTCGCTATCGACTCGTCACGGTCCCGTTCCTCGCCATTCTCTCGGCCGGGGCGCTCGATCGGCTCGCGATCCTCGCGCACCGCCGCGAGCTGGGCGCGCTCGCGCCTCGCCTTGCGCTCCTCGCCGTGTTCGTGCTCGTCTTTTCCTCGCGGCTCGTTCCCGTTCTGCAGCCGACCTTCGCGCTCTCGTACCAGGAGATCTCGCGGCGCGAGATGGAGCGGGGCCGCTGGGCGGAGGCAGTCGCGGCGTGCCGGAAGGCGCTCGAGTATGAACCGGGGAACCTCGACGCGCGCCACGACCTGGGCCTCGCTCTTCGCGAGGGAGGCGATCCGGAAGCCGCGCTCGCCGAACTGAACGCGGTCGCGGAATCTCGCGGCGACGCCACGGCCTGGAACAACGTCGCGCTCACGCTTTGGGCGCTCGGCCGGCGTGAGGAGGCGCACGCCGCGTTCGCCAAGGCGATCGCGAGCGACCCGAGCGGTGCGGACCCTTGGCTCAACAGCGCGCTGATGTTTGAGGAAGATCGCGATTGGGCCGCCGCATTGAGCGCGTTGGAGCGAGGCGGAGATCTCCGTCAGGGCGACCCGATGGTCTGGTATCATAAGGGCCTCGTGCTCGTCGAGTTGGGGCGCCGGCAGGAGGCGCGCACCGCGTTCGAGAACGCCCTCGAACTCGCTCCGAACCTCAACGACGCGAGGATCCGGCTCGAGGCGCTCGACGAAAAGGAACCGAATGCCGAGAACCCGGGTGGACAATCCCCGGTCGAGAGCAAGTCGTCGGTTCCCGAATGATCGCTCCACGAAAACCACTCAAGAGATTCCCCGAAAGGAGATCCGAGTTGACGATTTTCAGACAACCGTGGCTCTGGGCCATCGCAATGACCATCGGCACCCGGATTGGCGGCGGGTTGGGCCTCTCTCCGGCGATCGCCGTAACCTACTCGTATCCGGCCGGCGACACCCTCTCTTCGGAATTCAAGGATCGCCTCGCGCCCGGCGACACGATTCTCGTTCCTCCGGGAACGCGGTACGTGACGAATTCTCTGATTTCCGGATTGACGATTCGCGGGGATGGCCCCGCCGACTCGATCGTCTTCTCTCCGTACATCCCGAGCGCCGCGATGTTCGCGTTCGGGCCGGGCGCCTCGCCCACCCGAATCGAGAACCTCACGTTCGACGCGCATCTCACGCCGGAGGCGACGGCGCTCTACTTCGCCGGCTGTCAGATCGAGGTGAAGGGGAATCGCTTCTACGGCGGCTACGGCGTGAAGGCGGATTCGAGCAAGGGCGTGATCGCTGACAATCGCTTCGACCAAGTGATGTCGGCGCTCCGCTGTTCACGCTCCGAAATCTGGGTCGATCGGAACGTGATCGACGGGGCGAGGAACGGAGCCATTTCGATGCGCGGCTCGCCGCTTCGGATCACGCGGAACAGGATCGTCCGGAACGAGAACACAGGAATCGTCATCACGGGGAAGCGCTACGTCCCGGTGATCGGTGGAGAGCCGGGCATGGGGAACGAGATCTCCGGCGGGTTCAATTCCGATCTCTACACCGACAGCGGAAAGCCGATCAACGCGCAGTACAACTATTGGGGAATCAAGACGACGGAGGAGATGAATCGGCTGGGATTCCCGGCGAACATCAGCGCATTCACGGACAAGTGGGACCTGAGCAAGGCCGCGGGCGAGATCGACTATCGGAACTGGCTCGATGGAGCCGACGGCAATCCGGCAAAACCGACGGGGGCTGCTGCAGTACGCGGCGTGGCGGGAAAGGTTGCCGTCGGCGCTGCCCTCTTGCTCATCATGGGGTTTCTCGCGACGAGGATCTTTCGTCGCGGTCGGTAAGCTAGCGGACGAGAACCAGCTTGCCCGTGTCGACGAAGCTTCCCGACTCGAATCGCGAGAAGTAAACGCCGCCGGGAAGCGGGTTGCCCGCGTCGTCCGTCCCGTCCCACCGGAGGGTGTACAGCTTCGCGCCGGTGAGCGCGCCGCCGACGAGCGTGCGGACGTGCCGGCCGGCCGCATCGTAAACGGCCACGCGGATCGTCACGGGAAGCCGCTCTTGGGCCGCGGCGAATTCCCCGCCGGCGCCGAGGTCGGCGCGCGGCGCGCTCGGCGGAAGGAACGGCGGCAGACCCGGCTTTCGGCCGTCGTCCGCCGGGCGGGGCGGAGCGATCAGTCCCTCCGGGGCGAGGAACGAGAGGAACGTCTCATCCCGGAAGGGATTCGGGGTGGCGAACGAGAGACGGTCCGTCGAACCCGAGAGCGGCACGGAGGCGACGGCCTCAGCCGACCCCGAGTACGTCTTCCCGAACGCGTTCGACTCGATTCGATAGCTGTACGCGCTTCCCGGCCGAACGGACGCGTCGCGATACGTCAGGTGGCCGTTGTCCGGCTGCGGGAGCGTAACGAGCAACGTCTCCGGGCCCGCGCCCGACGAGCGATAGAGCCGGCCGACCGTGTCCCACGACTCGCCGCGCACGTACCAGTCGACTGTGATCCCGCCGTCCAGGCCGTTCGTCAGCGCAGGCCCCTCGATCGCGACCGCATGAACGACAAGCCGCTGCTTCGTCGTGGCCCGCGCCTCTGTCGTGTTCCCCACGCTGTTCGTCGCGCGAAACTCGACGATGTGCGTCCCGCCGGAAAGCCCGTACGGCGTGACGCGGAAATCCTCCACGGCGGCGTCGTAAGCGGAGGAGTCGGGCCGGATCAAATACCAAGGCCCGTCATCGATCCGATACTCGGCCGACTTGATCGTGTTCATCGTGACGCCGGCGCGGTTGGGGAGGAGCGCCGAGGCGCCGGGGAGTCCGACGGCGTCCAAGCTGGCGCCTGCGCCCGCATCGTCGAAGGCGTCGACGCCCGCCCCGATCCCCGCGCCGGTGACGAGATTCTGGCGCGGGTTTTCCCGCGCGTAGCCGACGTACCTCGGCGTCAGCGTCGTGACCGTGTCCGAGTAGGCGCGGTTGCCGAGCGAATCGAGCGCGGGCAGGCCGTCGCGGCCCGTGATGTACACGAGCGCCTGCGTGTCGAACAGGTCCATGATCCCGTCGCCGTCTGAATCCCAGACTCCCATCATTCCCTTCGAGTAGATACACGCCCGCGTCCCCGGCGTTGCCATCGCGCAGGCCGCCGAGTTCGGGATGCAGCCGGAGTCTCTGTTGAGGCTGTTCCGGTTCGGGATCCGGAGGTATCCCGACACGGCGGAACAGGGCGAGCTCGTGCCGCCGCAACAGTATTCATCGAGCGCGAAGAAAAGGTGCCCGGCCTCGTGAATGAGCAGGTCCGACAGCTTCCACCGGGCCGGTTTGTGCGGCGAGACGAGGTACGGACCGCCGAGCAGCGCATACGCGCTCAACCCCGGGGCATTCGAGAAATTATCCCCGTGACCGATGATCATCATGATCGCCCAGTCCGTCTTGTTCACGGTTCTGAGGTGGTTCGCGACGATGTACGGCTCGGTGTAAATCGGCTCCGGGGTCTTTCCAGCCTTCCGCGGCGGGGCCGGTATCCCGAGCCGCGCGCGGATCGCGAGCATCAACGGCTCGACCCACCGACTGTCTGTCGTCGAGGTGAGCGGCGAGAGCGACGTCGTGACCGAGTCGAGGTAAACGTACTCGAGGTGGACGCCGATTCCCTTGGTCCCCTGCGCCTTCCAGTACGACATCGCCTGACGGACCGACTCGTGCGCGGCGAGGAGTTCCTCCCGAGTCCATCGGTCGGCGGCGAGATGGGGCGTGACGATCGCCACCGTGATTCGGCCGAACAGGAACTCCGACGTCTGCACGTCGGTTGCGCCCCACGCCCTGTTGTACTTCGCGACACGCGGAAGGTCGGACCCGTCGGCGACCTTTCCGATCGCAGGCTCGGCCGGAAGCAATCCGGAGAGCGTCGGCAGGACGACGCACCCGCCGTGCGCGAGGCTCGCCCCCTCGAGCGCGGGATCGGATTCGGGCTCGGACTTCGCGCGATCGAGCGCCGCGAGGTGATAGTTCCACTCCTCGAGACGCGCGCGCGCCGCCGGCGACGCGGAGGCGAGGAGGTTTTCGTCCGCCGGGCCCGTTACCGCGGCGCGCACGCCGGCAGTCGACCGCAGCGACGCGAGCGCTCCCCGCGGCGCGACGACGACGACGACGCCTTCGCCGTGTAGCTCGAAGCCCCAGCAGCCGCGCGTCGAGAGATCGTCGACGACGGACCATGCGTCTTCGACCCGGTCGGACTCGAGGAGGAGGCAGAACTCGGCGTCGGACTCGCGCCAGTCGGACTCGTGCGCGTCGGACTGGCGCGCGTCGATGGTCGGAGCGTCGGTGTCGCGCGCCGCCGCGACGTGCACGCCGATCGCCGCAGTCGACGCGAGCGCGAGCCCGAGCGCGATGCAATAGATCAGGACCGCAAGGCGCGCGCGACCGGTCGGGCTTCTTCGCATGTCAGCCGTTCCTCTCCCAGCGTGCGAGAGCCGGAAGGGTGGAGCAGGGGCCTTCCTCGCGCGACTCTAGGCTCGCGCTCGGAGGACTGTCAAGAACGCCGGCCCCTTCCCGTGAGGCCGGGATGCCATACGACGACGCGATTCCGGCCCTCATCCTTGGCCTCGTACAGTGCCTCGTCGCCGTGCACCAGAAGCTCTTCGCGGCTCTTCGCGTGTTCCGGGTACAACGCGACCCCGATCGACAGCGTCAACCGCAGGGCGAGCGAGTCGTCGATCGCGAAGCGCGTCGTTTCCGTCTTCGAACGGAGCCGCTCCGCGGCTCGCGTCGCCTCCTCGACCGATGCCCCCGGAAGAAGGACGGCGAACTCCTCGCCTCCGTACCGCGTGACGATGTCGATCTGTCGCACGTGCGACTTCAGGAGCTGCGCGACGCCGCGGAGCGCCTGATCGCCCGTCGTGTGAAGGTACGTGTCGTTCACCTTCTTGAAGTGGTCGAGATCGATCATCAAGAGCGCAAGCGAGGACCCGCTCCGGTTCGACCGCTCGATCTCTCGGCGAAACTCTTCGTCGAAGTAGCCGCGCGTGTGCACCTCGGTCAGCGGGTCGACGAAGATCAGCCGCTCGAGGCGGCGCGCGTTCTTGACCAGCCCTCCGGCGAGCCGGCCGAGGAGCGCGAGGAGTCCGAGGTCGTCGTCGGTCAGCGAGCGAGGCGCAGGATGCCACGCCTCGAGAAATCCGAAGACCTCGCCCTCGGCGGCGAGCGGAATGATCGCGCCCGATCGGAGCGTCGGGTCGATCAGCTGGTTGGCGAGATGCGGCTCGTCCGCGACGTCGGGAAAGTAGAGCGCGCGGCCGAGGTCGAGAACGTGCCGTCGCACGTAGGACGCGAGTTCCGTCTTGTCGCGGATCGCGCACGAGAATGGGCGCGCGTCGGTTTCGATCGGGTCGCCGGGAGGGAGCGCCGCGGGGGAGTCGGGACCGGGCGTCGGGGACGGCGCGGGCGAGGCGGAGCGGTTGAGCGCAAACCAGTGCTTCGGAAGGACCTCGCGGACGAAGCGCTGGATGTTTTCCAGCGCGCGACCGAGCTCGGTCTCGGACTGCGACGCGGCGACGGCGGTCAGGAGCGCGTCGGTGTTGAGGAGCCGCTCGCGGACATTGGCGTCGTCGGGGATGCGGGGCCCGACGCGCATCGTGTAATCCTTCACCGGGACGAGAGGCGGCGTGACGGTGATCACTCGTGCGCGGGAGAGGTCGACGAACCGGACGACTCCGTTCCCGTCCGCGGCGTCGATCCGAGTCAGCGAGCCGTCTTCGGAAATCGCTTGGAGAGCTCGCACCGCCGCGTGCCATAGCGGGAGCTGAGAGCCGTCGGCCAATGCCCTCCGCACCTCGGCTTCGATCTCGGGGGGGAGCTTGCCTCGACTCAGCATCTCTTCAAGGAGCGCGTCGTAGCCGATCTGTTCCTTTTTCATTGAGCGAGTTTAAGGGTCCCGTTGGTCGGTGGCGTCGAGGGTCGCGACGCGATTGTATCGTGCGAAGAAGCCCGTTTCAAGCGGCTCTCCGGCACACGCAGCGACGATCGTTGACCGATTCGAAACCGGCCGGTACACTCCGCCGGGATCGGCCCCGGGGCACGGCGACGATGCGAGTCTCGGCGCGCTCCCGACGACACCGGTTTCCAGTCCCCTCGCAGAGGAGGTCCGGCTCCATGCTCGCAAAGTCTCGTGGCGCGCTCGTCGCCATCCAGGCGCGCGACTTCGAACGCGCCGTCACCTTTTACACCGCGGTCCTCGGCCTCGAGATGACCTTCCGCCACGAGAATTTCTGGGCCGAGTTCCGCGCCTCGGGCCTCACGCTCGGCATTTCTTCCGCGGGCGATGCGACCGTCGTCGGCGGCGGCTCGACGACTGTCTGCTTCGAAGTTCCCGCGATCGAATCCGTCGTCGAAGGCCTCCGCTCGCGAGGCGTCTCCTTCGTCGGATCGATCGTCGAGAAGTTTCACGGCCGGGAAGCGTACTTCACCGACAGCGAGGGGAATCCGCTGATGCTCCACCAATCCTCGATGACAACGGTTCCCGCGGCGAAATCGGCCCGGCCCGACGCGAGGCCGGCTGCGGCGAAACGGAGCGCCGGAGAGCGGAGCGGCGGGAAGCGACCTTCGGGGATGCGCGCGAAGACGGCCGCCCGGCCCTCGGGGAAGGGTGCCGCGAGGAAATCCGGCCCCCGCCGCGACGGCGGGAAAAGCGGCCGAGGAAAGAAGGGGAAGCGCTAGCGGCCGGAAGGCGGGCGCCCTCGATGCGATCTTTCCTGACGGACCTCCGCGCCCGCCCGGAGGCGCTTCTCGTCGCCCTCCTGCTCGCCGCCCACGCGGCGCACTGGCACTACACCGTCGACGACGCGTACATCTCGTTCCGGTACGCGAAAAACTTCGTCGAGGGGAATGGCCTCGTCTACAACCCGGGTGAACGCGTCGAGGGATACACGAACTTTCTGTGGGTCGCGCTCCTCGCGGGTCCGATGGCTGCGGGCGTGGACCCGCTCGTCGTCTCGAAGGCGCTCGGCCTCGCGTCGGGCGGGATCCTCACGCTTCTCGTTGTCGCGGACGTGGGCAAGCGGCTCGGCCGATGGGTCGGGTTCGCGGCCGGAACGGCACTCGCCGCGGACCCGGCGTTCGCTCTCTGGACGACGGCCGGCCTCGAGACGCCGCTGTTCATATTGCTCGCTTACCTCGCGATCCGATCGCTTTTGGATGACCCGCCGGCGATTTCGCCGCTCTGCGGGGTGTGGGCCGGTCTCGCCGCGCTGACGCGGCCCGAGGGGGTCATCGTCCTCGCAGCCGCGCTCGCGACCGCGCTCGCAAGGCGAGCCGCCGGGTCGGCGCCGCGCGCGCTCCTTCTGTTCGCCGTGATCGTCGTTCCGCATCTTGCGTTCCGCTTCGTCTACTACCACGACCTGCTCCCGAACACCTTCTACGCCAAGGTCGGAGGCGGCTTGGCGGCGTGGCCGCGCGGGGCGCGATACCTCGGCGACTGGCTTTTCCGCTACGGAGCGGGGCTACTCGTCCTCCTCGCGCTCATCGGCGCGCCGTCGCGGCGACTCCTCGCGGCTCTTGTCGCCGCGCTCCTGTTCGCGGCGTACGTCGTCGCGGTCGGCGGCGACGGCCTCTCGATGTTCCGGTTCGCGCTGTTCCTCTCGGTTCCGGTCACGCTCCTCGCCGCGGAGGGCGCGGCGCGCGCGGCGCGGCGGTTCGGCGGAGCGGGCGGCCCGGCCGCCGCCGCCCTGCTCCTGATCGCGCTCGCACTCCCGGCCCGGAACGCGTTCGCCGGCCCGTACCGCGCGTTCGTCGTCGAGGACCGCGCGCGCGTCGAACTTCACTGGGTGCAGATCGGCAAGTGGCTCGCGCGCCACGCCGACCCCGCGCGGGACCTCGTCGCGCTTCCCGTCGCGGGCGCGATCGCGTACTACGGCGGAATCCCGGCGATCGACATGCTCGGGATCACCGACCGGCATATCGCGCACGCGTTCGTGCCGCATCCGGGAAAAGGGATCGCCGGGCACGAGAAGCACGACATGCCGTACGTCCTGTCGCGCAAGCCGACGTTCTTCATCCACTATCCATTCTTGATAAAAGATCCATCGACGCCGTTTACGACGAGCCAGTTCGACACGGAATGGAACCCGGGCCTCGCCGCACTCCGCACGGATCCGGTGTTCGACAAGGAGTACCGCGGAGAGGTCGCGGAGGTGAGGATCCCGGGCGCGCCGCGGCTCTACTATTTCGCGTTCTTCCGCCGGCGGGTCGGCTCGCGCTGATGGCCCGACGGACTGGCACGCGTCGCAGGGCGGCGCGGAAAGCGGCGCCGCGAGCCACCTTCTACCACTACGACTGCCGCCACTTCCGCGGAGACAAGCCGTGCGGGGTCGCGGAGCGGTGCGAGGGATGCGCGTCGTACGCGCCGATCGGCTCGCGGATCCTGATCGTCAAGCTCGGCGCGAGCGGCGACGTCCTTCGCACGACGCCGTTGTTGCGCGCGCTCAAGTCGCGCGACCCGAGCTGTCACGTCACGTGGGTCGTCGACCCGCCGTCGCTCGCGCTCCTTGCCGGAAACCGGCTGATCGACCGCCTTCTTCCGTTCGCGTGGGAGGATCTCTTTCCGCTGTTCGTCGAGCGGTTCGACCTCCTTCTGTCGCTCGACAAGGAGCCCCGGGGGACGGCGCTCGCCGCGCTCGTGCGCGCGACGGAGCGGCGCGGGTTCGGCCTCGGCGAGGACGGCGCGCCGCGGCCCCTCTCCCCGTCGTCGTTCTATGCCTACGATCTGGGGATCGACGACCACCTGAAGTTCGTCGTCAACGAGAAGACGTACCAAGAGATCGTGTTCGACCTCGCGGGGCTTCCGTACGAGCGCGAAGACTACGTCTACGAGCCGAGCGAGGAGGAGAGGCGCGCGGCGCAGGGCGCGCTCCGCGAGGCGGGCCTAGCGCCCGGCGAGCGCGCGATCGGGCTCAACACGGGCGGCGGCCGCGCGTTCGCGAACAAGGGGTGGACCGTCGGCGGGTTCGCGCGCCTCTGCGAGCGAATCGAATCCCGGCTCGGCCGGCGCGCGATCCTCCTCGGCGGCGCGGACGAGGCCGAAAAGAACGCGGCGATCGCGCGGGCGAGCGGGGCGCGGGCGGTCGTGCCGCCGCTCCTTGGCGTCCGGACCTTCGCGGCGGTTCTCGGCGAGATGGACGCCGTCGTCACCGGCGACACGCTTGGGCTCCACCTCGCGCTGGCTCTCGGGCGGCCCGTCGTGGCGCTGTTCGGCTCGACCGCGCCGCAGGAGATCGAGTTGTATGGGCGCGGGGAAAAGGTCCTGCCGCACGTCCCCTGCGCGCCGTGCTACCTCCGCGAATGTCCCGTCACGAGCACCTGCATGGACTCGATCGGCGTCGACGAGGTAGCGAGCGCGCTGGAGCATGTCCTCGCCCCCCGATGAGGACGGTCGTCGTCGTCCCGACCTACAACGAGCGCGAAAACATCGAGGACTTGGTCGTCGCCCTCCTCGATCTGGGGATCGCGGGGCTCGAGGTGGTCGTCGTCGACGACGGCTCGCCGGACGGGACGGGCGACGCGGTCCGCGCGATCGCGGCGCGGCGGCCCGGCGTGCACCTGCTGGCGCGGACGGGGGAGCGCGGACGGGGCGCGGCGGGCCGCGACGGATTCCTTCGCGCGCTCGAGCTGGGCGCGGACAGGATCGTCGAGATGGACGCGGATTTCTCGCACGATCCGCGGCGCGTCCCGGATCTGCTCGCCCGTCTCGAATCGGGCGCCGACGTCGTCCTCGGGTCGCGCTTCGTTGACGGCGGCGGCGAGCGCGGGCGCGGCGCCCTCCGCCGCGCGATCACGCGGGCCGCGAACGCGTACGTCCGCGCCGTATTCGGGATCGGCGTCCGCGACCCGAACTCCGGTTTCCGCGCGTATCGCCGGGAGGCGCTCGAGCGGATCGACCCGGTGACGCTCACGGCGAAGGGTCCGGCGATCGTTCACGAGGTCCTGTTGCGCGCGGCGCGGCGCGGCTGCCGCATCGCGGAGACGCCGATCCTGTTCGTCGATCGCGAGCGCGGCCAATCGAAGCTCGGTCTCGCCGGACTTGCGTCCGGCTACCTCGCCATCCTGAGATTTCGCATGAGCGAGCGGTCCGTCAGGAGGCGGCCGTGACGCGCGCCGCGCGCGGGGCGGCGATCTCCTCCGCGGAATGGGCCGTCTGGGCCGCGTTCCTCCTCCTTGTCGCCGTGTTTGGATTCCGCAAGCTCGACGATTCCGACATGGCCGTGCACATTCTCGCCGGCCGCGAAATCCTCGAGACGCACCGAATCCCCGACGTGGATCATTTCTCGTTCACGGTGTCGGGAGCCCCCTGGTTCGTGAATCAGTGGGTGCCCGAGGTGATCTTCGCGGCGGTCGAACGAGTCGCGGGGCTCGACGGGCTCGTGTGGCTGCGCGCCGCGCTTCTCGTTGCGGCGTACGCGATCCTCGCTCTCGCGGTCCGGGGCGATCCGCGAGTCGGCGGGCCCGCCGCCGTCGCCGCCCTGCTCCTCGCGGTATACGCGCCGTTCAACCTCTTCCTGGCGCGGCCGCTTCTCTTCTCGTCCCTGTTCCTCGCGATCGAGATTCTCATCCTCGAGGAGTTTCGTTCGGGCCGGAGGGATCGAGTGTTCGCGCTCCCGCCGCTCTTCGCGCTGTGGGTGAATTGCCACGCGGGCTACGTTTTCGGCGCGATCCTCCTCGCGGCGGTCCTCGCAGGCGAGTCGATCAAGCGGCTCGCCGCGGGGTCGGACCCGGGCGCGAAGGGCGCGCGCGCGGTGCGCGCGCCGCTCGGGCCGGTGATCCCGGCGAAGCGAATCGCGCGCCTCGCGCTCGCGACGGCCGCTGCGATCGCCGCGTCGTTCCTCGTCGCGACGCTCGTCAACCCGCGCGGGTTCGCGACCGTTCTCCTCCCGTTCGGGATGGCCTCGAACAAATTCTTCCTCACAGTGATCGGCGAGTACTCTCCGGCGGGGCGGCCCGACTGGATCTTCTTCGTGATGGCGAGCGCCCTCGCGATCGGACTGATTCGCTCGCTGTTCTCCGGCGGCGCGCGCACGCGCGATCTCACCGATTGGCTCGTGGCACTCCCGTTCGCGTTCCAGGCGTGGCGCACGCACCGCGTGATCTTTCCGTTCGCGATCGTCGCGGCGCCGGCGGTCGGGCGCGCGCTCGCTCTGCTCGGCGGCGACGCGGCGCGCGCGCTCGGCGCTGGCGCGCGCGCGGGCGCGAGCCGCACGATCGCGCGCGATCTGATCCGGCGCGCGGTCCCGTGGGCGGCCGCGGCCGCGATCCTCGCCGCGGCGGGCGTCCGTGTCGTGAGCGATCCCCTCTTCGGGACGGGGCTCTCGTTCATCACTTACCCGCGCGAGGCGTGCATCCGATTCCTCCGGGATGGCCGTTTCCGCGCGAACCTCTTCCACAGCGACATCTGGGCCGGCGCCGTCGCCCTGTTCGGATCGCCTCGGTACCGCCTGTTCATCGACGGACGGCTCGAAGTGTACGGCGAGGCGTTCTGGCGCGACGTCTACTTCCGCGTCCTGGGATGCGGCCCGGGCTGGGAAGAGGTCCTCACGCGGTACGACGTCAACGCGGCGCTCCTGCGCGTCGGTTCGATTCGCCGGCGAGATCGGATCGGCTCGGTGCTCCGCACGCATCCGGATTGGGCGCTCGTCTACTGGGATGAGACGTCGATGCTGTACGTGCGCCGAATCCCCGAGCACGCGGGCCTGATCGCGCGGCGTGAGGCGCCTCCGGAGGTCGATCCGGAAAACTTGACCGTCCCCGTCTCGCCCGAAGGCCTCGCGCGATTCCTCGCGGCGATGGAGCGCGCGCTCGCGGAGGACCCGACGTCGGTCCCCGCGCTGTACGGCGCCGTGGTGGCCGGCTTGGCGACGGAGACGGCCGGCGAGGGCGCGACGGCCGGCGGCGGCGAGCGTGTCGCGCGCCTCCTTCCGTTCGTGCGCGCCGCCGAGCGGGAGCGCGTCGGGCGCGGCGACTGGAGGCTCCGCTGGATCGAAGGGAAGCTCCTCCTCGCGACGGGCGACGCGGACGGCGCGATGCGCGCGCTCGATAAGGCGAACCGAATCGGAGGCGCCGACTCGCCCGACCTTCTCGTCGACCGCGTCGTCGCGGCGGCGCTCGCGAGCGGGGCGGACGCCGCGGGGCGCGCGCTCGACCGCGGCGCCGCGCGGATCGCGCGGGCCGGCGGCGCGCGCGGCGCCGAGGCGGCGCGCGCGGCCGCCCGCCTCGAGTACCTCGCGGGCCGCACGCTCGCGCGGGCGGGTGAGGGCGACACGGCCCGCCTCGCGTACGCGGCCGCGGCCCGCGACGATCCGTCGCGCTCGGAATACGAGACGGCGCGCGCGTGGTCGTTCGTCCTCGACGGACGCTACGACGACGCGGTCCGCGCGGCGACCGAGGGCCTCGCGCGCTTCCCTCGCAATCCGTACCTCGCCGGGACGCGCGGATGGGCGCTGTTCCGATCGGGACGCGCCGCCGAGGGGGAAGCCGACGTGCGGGCCGCGCTCGCCGCGCTCCCGGAAGCGGACGTCGCGGCGCGCGCGGCGGAGTCGGCGCACTTGGGCGAGATCCTGCTCGCGCGCGGCGCCGGCGAGGAAGCGCGCGCGCTCCTCGCGCGCGCCGTCGCCGACTCGACGCTGTTCGATCTCGCCGAGGTCGCGCGCGCGCGCGACCTGCTCGACTCGCTCGCCCAAGCCTCGCGCTAGCCTCGACCCGCCGCTGCTCGCGGATCAGCCGGCGTGCTCAGCCGGCGGCGTCCCTCATCGCGACGGGGACGACGCCGCGGACGCGGAGGTCGCGCTGCGGGAACGGGATCTCGATCCCCTCGGCCGCGAAGCGCGCGTGCAACCGTTTGATGAACTCGTGAACGAGCAGAGGGCGGTCGGCGAACTCGCGAGCGCGAAGGACGACCGAGAATTGGATCGCCGACTCGCCGAACGCGGTGTACCGAAACGGCGGTTCGTGGCTCGCCACGCCGCCGTCGGCGGTGCGGAGGACTTCGCGCCCCACCTCGAGCGCGACCCGCTCGACCTTCGCGAGGTCGCTCCCGTACGCGACGCCGAGCGAGAGCGAGATCAACTCCTCCCGCTCGGGAAGGTTGTGATTCCGGACGATCGAGTCGGCGAGCTTCGAGTTCGGGATGATGACCAAATTGTTCGTCGTCTCGCGAATGTGCGTCGCCCGCCAACCGATGTCCTCGACGAACCCCGACTGTCCCGAGTCGAGCTCGACAAAATCGCCGTAGCGCACCTTCCTCGACGCCGTCAGGAGCATCCCGGCGACGAGATTGCTCAGAGTCGGCTGGAGCGCGAGGGCCACCGCGAGCGAGCCGACGCCGAGCGCGCCGAGCAACGGGCCGATCGCGACCCCGACGCTCGACAGGACCATCAGCGCGCCCAACAACGCGACCACGCCCTTGACGAGCCCCTGCGTGAGCCCGGTCGTCGGGATCGGGGCGCCGCTCGTCTCGCCGTAGTGGACGATCAGCCGGATCGCGACGCGCGAGACGACGAGCGTCATCGACACGATGAAGAGAGCGACGGCGCCGCGGTCGAGGAGCGAGACGATCCGCTCGGGGATCGGCGCGATCCGCGTGCCCGTGACGAGGCCGATCAGGAAGAACCAGAGCGGGACGTGGCCGCGGATCGCCTCGAAGACGATGTCGTCGACGTGGCTCGACGTCTTCGCGAAAAGCGAGGCGAGTCGGCCGAACAGAAGCTTTCGAACGGGCCAACCGATCAGCCACCCGCCGAGCGGAAGCGCCACGGCGATCAACCACCGGACGACGATCGGTTCCAACCGGGAGACCTCCTCTGGTACGCTCTCGCGACGATGACGCCGGATGTTACCATCGAAGCGCGCGGTCTCACCAAGAGGTATGGGACTCTCGCCGCGGTCGACGCGATCGACTTTCAGGTCGGCGCGGGGGAGTGCGTCGGGTTCCTGGGGCCCAACGGCGCGGGAAAGACGACGACGGTCCGGATGCTGACCGGGTTTACACCGGTCAGCGCCGGCGTCGCGCGCGTGTTCGGTCTCGACGTCGCGGAGCGGCCGCGCGAGGTGAAGTCCAGTCTCGGCGTCTGCCCGCAGGACGACAATCTCGACTCCGATTTCTCCGTCCGGAGGAATCTCCTCGTTTACGCGCGCTATTTCGGAATGCCGGCCGAGATCGCGCGGCGCCGCGCCGACGATCTGCTCGCGCTGTTCCAACTCGGCGAGAAGCGCGACGTCGGAATCCGCGAGCTGTCGGGCGGGATGAAGCGCCGGCTCCAGCTCGCGAGGGCGCTCCTCAACGCGCCGCGCCTCCTCGTGCTCGACGAGCCGACGACTGGGCTCGATCCGCAAGTTCGCCACTTGATCTGGCAGCGCGTCCGCGAGCTTTTGGCCGACGGCGTGACGGTTCTTCTCACGACACACTACATGGATGAAGCGGCGCAGCTTTGCGGCCGTGTGATCCTGATGGACGGCGGGAAGATCCTACTCGAAGGGGCGCCCGCGGCGCTCGTCGCGTCGGAGGTCGGGCGCGAGGTCGTCGAGCTGTGGGGCGTCGAGCGCGAAGTCGCCGAGTTCGTCGCGGCCGCGGGATGGGCGCACGAGGCGACGGGCGATCGCCTCTTCATCTACGACCGGGAAGGCAGCCGCGTCGCCGGGGCGATCGGGGAGCGCTTTCCCGATCAGGATCGGCTGATCCGGCACGCGACCCTCGAAGACGTCTTCCTGCGGCGGGCCGGCCGCGCGCTGAGAGACTGACGGCGGGCGCCGAGCGCATGATCGCGATCTTCCGGAACGTGTCGCGCCGCGCGTTTCGCGTTTGGCAGCGCGACGCGGACGTCTTCATGACGACGTGGGCCGTCAATTTCATCCCGCCGCTGTTCGAGCCGGTCCTCTACATCGCGGCGTTCGGGTTCGGGCTCGGGGGCCTGATCGGATCGGTCACGTACCAGGGGCGTACGATCCCGTACCTCAACTTCATGGCGCCGGGAGTGATCGCCGTCGCGATCATGTTCTGGGCGTTCTTCGAGACGACGTACGCGTCGTTCGTGCGGATGTACTACCAGCGGACGTTCGACGCCATCCTCGCGACGCCGCTCCTCGTGGAAGATGTCATCGTCGGCGAGTGGTTGTGGGGCGCGACGAAATCGGTGATCGCGAGCGCGATCATGCTCGTGGTGATTTCACTGTTCGGGCTCGTCGTCTGGCCGGCGGGCGTGCTCGTCGTCGGGATCGCGCTGCTCGGCGGGCTCCTCTTCTCCGCGCTCGGGCTCGTCGCGACCGCGCTCGTCCCCACGATCGACTCGTTCAACGTGTCGACCTTCGTGTTCATCTTTCCGATGTTCCTCTTCTCCGGGACGTTTTTCCCGATCGACATCCTGCCGCCGTGGGCGAGCGCCGTCGCGATGACGCTTCCGCTGACGCACGTCGCGCTCCTCGTGCGGGGCGCCTGCTTGAGCGACGCGCCCGCGGGGTGGGCGTGGAGCGTCGCGTACCTCGCGGCGCTCACCGCCGGCGCGACCGCGCTCGCGCTCGTCCTGATGCGCCGGCGGCTGATCAAATGAGAGGTCCGCTCGCGTGGTATCGTGTCCGCTTCGCGGAGGAACCGACGTGACATCGATGAGCCTGACGCCCGGCCCGTGGCAGCGGCGAATCGACTCGCGCCTGAGCGGGTGGCAGGAGGCGCGATTCGCCGAGCGGCTCTGGGCGAAGGATCCGACTCTCTGGTCGGAGCGGCCGGTCGCCCAGATCAGCGATCGACTCGGCTGGCTCGACCTTCCCGAGACCGCGCTCGCCGTGCTGGCCGACGTCGCATCGCTGGCGCGCGAGGTGGCGGACGAAGGGACGCGGCGCATCGTCCTGTTAGGGATGGGCGGGTCGAGCCTTGCGCCGGAGGTGTTCCACGAAACGTTCGGCAGCGCGCCCGGCTACCCCGAGCTCATCGTGCTCGACAGCACGCACCCCGATGCCGTGCGCGCGGCGTCGTCGCGCGTCGACGTCGCGCGCGCTCTGTTCGTTGTGTCGAGCAAGTCGGGCACGACGCTGGAGACGCTTTCGTTCTACCGACATTTTTGGGAGCGCGCGTCGCGGGAGATTGTCGGCGCTGACGTGGTCGGCGGCAGCGCCCCCGGCCGCAGGTTCGTCGCGATCACCGACCCCGGCACTCCTCTCGAGCGGCTCGCGCGCGAGCGCGCGTTCCGCCGCGTCGTGTCGGCGCCCGTCGATATCGGCGGCCGTTACTCGGCGTTGAGCGCGTTCGGGATCGCGCCGGCCGCTCTGATCGGCGCCGACACGCGGCGGCTTCTCGACGCCGCGCGGGCGATGGCGGCGGCGTGCGGGCCATCCTTACAGGCGTCGTCGAACCCGGGACTCGCTCTCGGCGCGGCGCTCGCCGAGCTTTCGGCCGCCGGCCGCGACAAGCTGACGTTCGTCACGTCGCCCGCGCTCGACTCGTTCCCCGCGTGGATCGAGCAATTGATCGCCGAGAGCACGGGAAAGGGGGGGCGCGGGATCGTCCCCGTCACCGGCGAGTCGCTCGCCGCGCCGGATACGTACGGCGCCGACCGCGTCTTCGCGTCGATCGCGCTCTTGGACGAAGACGATGCGGTGCGAGAGGGACGGCTGGCGGCGCTCGAAGCGGCCGGACATCCGATCATCCGCTTCCGCCTCGACGAGCGGACGGAGTTGGGGGGCGAGATGTTCCGCTGGGAGATCGCGACCGCGGCGGCCGGCGCGGCGATGCGCATCGATCCGTTCGATCAGCCGGACGTCGAGCTCGCGAAGGATCTCGCGCGGCAAGCGATGAAGGCGGGAGCGGGCGGGAGGCTCGCCGCAGGCGGACGCGCTGGCAGCGGCGCCGGCGGCGGCGCCGGGGCGGCGGGGAGCGCCGGCGCAAGCGACATCGTCCGCGCGAGCGACGCGGCGGAGCTCGGCCGCACGGCGAGCGCTTGGCTCTCGAGCGCGCGGCCGGGCGACTTCGCCGCGATCCAGGCCTACCTCGCGCCGTCGCCGGGCGCCGCGGCCGCCCTCGAGTCGATCCGCCTCGCGCTGCGCGACCGCCTCCGGATCGCGACGACAGTCGGCTATGGGCCGCGATTCCTCCACTCGACGGGCCAGCTTCACAAGGGCGGACCGAACTCGGCGCTCGTCTTGCAGATCATCGATGAGCCGCGCGAAGACCTCGCCGTCCCCGAGACCGACTTCTCGTTCGGCGCTCTGATCCGCGCTCAGGCCGCCGGCGATGCGCAGGCGCTCGCGCAGCGTGGGCGGCGCGTTCTCCGCGTAGGCGTCGGCGCGGACGTCGCCGCGGGGCTCGCCCGTATCCGCTCGACGGTCTCACAGTAGCCCGAATGCGACCGCCGCTGCTCGGAGCCGGCGCCGCCAAAAGAGGATTCGTCGCGCCGACCGCCCTCCTCGTTCTGACGCTCCTCGCGTACTTCCCTGCGTATCGGGCCGGGTTCATTTGGGACGACAACGTGTACGTCACGAACAATCCCGCGCTCCGCTCGGCCGAAGGGCTCGGGCGAATCTGGACCGACCCGCAGCTGATTCGCCAGTACTACCCCGTGACCCTCTCGACGTTTTGGGTCGAGCACCAACTCGTCGGCAACAATCCCGCGCTCTATCACGCGACCAACGTCGTCCTCCACGCTCTCAATGCCATCGCCTTGAGGAGCGTGCTGGGCCTCGTCGGGATTCCCGGAGCGACGCTGACCGCCGCACTGTTCGCGCTCCATCCCGTACACGTCGAGTCCGTTGCTTGGGTGACGGAGCGCAAGAACGTCCTCTCGGCGTTCCTCTATCTTTTGTCGGCCTTCTTCTTCTTGCGGGTCCGGCTTCGCGACGGAGTTTCCGGAAGTCGCGCCCCGCGATTCGAGTACACCTTCAGTCTCCTCGCCTACGTCGCCGCGCTGTTGAGCAAGTCGGTGACGTGCAGTCTTCCTGTCGCGCTCTTCCTGACGTTGTGGTGGAAGCGCGGCCGGATTCTCCGCAAGGATGCCGTTCTCCTGACTCCATTCCTCGCGCTCGGCTTGCTGCTCGGGCTCCTGACGGTTCACTTCGAGCGCGCCTACGTCGGGGCGCAGGGAGGGGAGTGGTCGTTTTCGATCGCGGAAAAGATCGTCCTCGCCGGGAAGATCTTCTGGTTCTATTTGGGCAAGCTTGCCTGGCCGCACCCGCTCGTTTTCATCTATCCGCGCTGGAAGACGCCATTCGCTTCGTGGAGCGGCCTGTATCCGGCGGCCGCGCTCGGCGCGATCGCCGCGGCGTGGTTCTTCCGTCGTCGGTTGGGCCGCGGCCCCGCGACCGCCGCACTCTTCTTCCTGTGCACTCTCGTTCCCGCGCTCGGGTTCTTCCACGTCTACCCGATGCGGTTCTCATTCGTCGCGGACCACTTCCAGTATCTCGCGAGCATCGGCGTCCTCGCGCTGGCCGGCGCGCTCGCGAGCCGAGGACCTGCCGCGGCGCGAGCGATCCTCGCGGCGCTCGTCATCGTGTTCGGAGTGTTCACATACCAGCAAGCGCGCATCTACCGGGACGCCGAGACTCTTTGGAGCGTGACGATCGAGAGCAACCCGGACGCGTGGCTCGCGCGCGTCAATCTCGGCGACCTTCTGATGCGGCGCGGGAAGGTCGACGAGGCGATCGAGCAACTCGAGGCGGCGCTCCGCACGGAGCCGCGCGAAACGACTTCGCTGAAAAACCTGGCGTGGATCCGAGCCGCGTTCCCCGAGCCCGAGTACAGAGACCCGGCGGCGGCTCTCACGATGGCGCGCGAGGCGTGCGTCCTGACGCATTACAAGGACCCGGCTGCGCTGGATATCCTGGCCGCGGCGCTCGCCGCGAACGGCCGGTTCGATGAGGCGATCACGACGGGCGCCAGGGCGTTGCAGATCGCCGTGACGCACGGTCGTTCACGGCTGGCGGGCGAGATCGAAGCGCGCCTCGCGCTCTACCGGAGCGGGCAGCCGGCCTGGGCCGCACCGTAAGGACGGGCGGATGAGCGTGCGCTAGCGGCGCCCTCGCTAACCGACTGGAATGTCGCCGAGCTTGCGGATCGACGCGATCTCCGCCCGCGGAATCGTCACGACATCCCGTTTCTTCCAGACGCCGAATTGCGCGGCGCGCGCGACGAAGGCGTCCTTCGACTCGCCGCCGGCCCGCTCCTCGCACTGGTCGGCGTCCAACAGGACGATCCGCCGGTCGTCGAGCTCGTGGCATCGGCCGACGTAGACGAGCGGCCCCGTCGTGTCGACCACGACGGTGATGCCGTGCAACTCGCCCATCCCATCGTGAAACGTTCCCATCCTCAGCTCGCTCGCGCGTGCGCCGCGGCGCCCAGCGGGCTACCCTCCCGCCGGAGCGCAGTGCGCGTCGAAGGCCTTCATGATCTCCGCGGCGACCCCTTCCGCGTTCCGCCCTTCGATTCGATGGCGCGGCAGGAAGTAGACGAGCTGGCCGTCCTTGAACAACGCGAGCGACGGGCTGCTCGGCGGGTATTGCGCGAAATAACTCCGCGCGCGCGTCGTCGCCTCGAGGTCCTGTCCGGCGAATACGCTCCCGATTCGGTCGGGCCGCCGCTCGTTCCCGAGCGCGAGCCGCACGGCGGGCCGCGCCATTCCGGCCGCGCAGCCGCAGACTGAGTTCACGACGATCATCGTCGTCCCCGATCGGGCCGAGAGAAACCCGTCCACGTCCGCCGCCGTGAGAAGCTCCTGCACGCCGATCCGCGTCAGGTCGTCCCGCATCGGTTGAATCATCGCAGTGTCGTACGCCATTGAACCTCCTCGATTACTTCTTGAGCGTTCCGGAGAACGCGTACTTCACGGGTGTCTTGCCGGTCTTCTCCCACATCATCGTCCCCTCGATCGCGTCGCCGCGGACCGTTCCGGTCCACGAGGTCGTCCCGTCCGTGGGGCTCATGCACTTCGACTCGAATGTCACGACGTTGCCCGCGGTGTTCGATCGGTACGTCGACCTCGTGTAGCCGAACTGCCGGCAGCCGGTCGATTCGAACATCCCCGTCCCGAAGATCAGATCGTCGGGTTGCATCTCCTTCCCGACTTCGCCGAGCGTGACGGCGAAAGTTTTCCCCTCGAGCGGCTTCGCGGGGCCCTCGCGCCGCGCGACGGTCATTCCGCTGAATGTGTGGACCACCTTGTCGCCCGTCTTCGGCGTCCATTCCATCGTTCCTTCGATCGCGTCGCCGCGCACGCGGCCCTGCCACGTCGTCATGCCGTCGGTTTCGCTCGTCGCCGTCGCCTGGAATGACATCGCGCCCTCCACGGGCGACGCGGAGTACGACACCCGCGTAAAGCCGTACTGATCGCACTGCGTCGACTCGAACAAGCCCGATCCGAAAACCAGCTTGTCGGGATGCGGCTCTTTTCCCTGAGCGCTGATCTGAATCTCGAACGACTTCCCGTCGAGCGTCGCGGCGGGCGTTGCGAGGGCCCCGGAGAACGCGTGCGTCTCTTTCTTTCCCGATTTCGGCGTCCACTCCATCGTCCCATTGACCGATGCGCCCGAGACGGTCCCCTTCCAGAGAATCGTCCCGTCGGTCGGGCTCGTCGTCTTCGCTTCGAACGTCGTCGCCGCGCCGGCCTGCTTCGCCGCGTACGCAGCCTTCTCGAACTTGTGCTGGACGCAAGCGGTCGAAACGAAGCTCCCCGATTCGAAGACGAGCTGATCGGGCGTGGCGGGTTTTCCGGTCTCCTGGATCTGCACGTCGAACGTCTTGCCGTCGAGCGCGCCCTTGCCAGGACTCGCGACCGCGAGCCCAGCACCGATCGCCACGACGAGCGCGGCGATCGAGAGTCCGTCGAGGAATCGCTTCATTTTTTCATCCTCCTTCGTTGCCGCGCCGGTGTGGGGCGGCGCGCGGTTCAATCCGTGAGGCGTTTGGATCGATTCAGAATGTCTTTCGGCTATCGAGGAGCACGGTCACCGGCCCGTCGTTCGCAATCTCGACGAGCATCTCGGCGCGGAACACTCCCGTCGCGACCCGTATTCCGAGAGCGCGAAGCTCCTCGACGACCGCGGCGACGAGAGGCTCGGCGTCCTCGGGCCGCGCGGCCGCGATCCAACTTGGCCGCCGGCCCTTCCGCGCGTCGCCGAGGAGCGTGAACTGGCTGATGACGAGCGCCTCGCCCGCCGTCTCGATCAGGTCTCGCTCGTCCGCGAAGATCCGGAGCGTCGCGATTTTTCGCGCGATCAGCGCGGCGTCGTCGCGCGTGTCGCCGGCCGCGACGCCGACGAGAGCGCAGACGCCGGGCCCGGTCGAGCCGGCGACCACGCCGTCCACCGTGACGCGCGCGCTCCTGACGCGCTGAACGACCGACCGCATCCTCCGCGAGAGTCTAGGCCCGCGAGCGCGCGGCGTCGAGGGGAGAATCGGCGGCCGCGGAATCAGCGGTGCGGAATCAGCCGCCGGCGGGATCGCAAGTCGGCGGATCCGCTACCGGATGTACGGGACCGCGCGGATCGCCTCGATCTCCTCCGGCGTCCGCTCCAGGTCGACTTCCTCGAATCGGATCGGATCGCGCGCGAGCCGCGCCGCCTCGATCAGCGTCTCGAGCACGCGCCCCTCGAGCGCGCGCGGCACCGGCGCGCCGGCCAGGTACAGGAGCGTCGGCGCGACGTCGAGGAGCCGCGCGCCGCTGACGCGAGCGCCGCGCGCGATCCCCGGCCCCGCGGCGACGACGATCCCGTCGGGCCGATGGTAGCCCGAGAACGTGTACGACGGCGGGCCGAACACCGAGTCGGTCGGCGCGAGCCCGCCGCGCGAGACGAGCCATCCGGGAGCTCCCTCGAACATGAGGTCGGGCGCGTTCGTGCCCCAAGGGCCGGAGTAGATCGCATCCTTCGTCACGATGCCGTCGAGGACTGGTCCGCTATCGACTCCGCCCGCGCGGCCCGGCTCTACGACGGCCGCCAATCGCGACGACGCGTCGGCGAGGAGCGCCGGGCGCGCCGAGTCCGCGACGACTCCGGCCGGGAACCGCGCGTCGTTGGCGAACAACGCGCCGCCGTAAATCGAAAACGTGAGGAATGCCGAACGCTGCCAGTCTTCGGGCCGCGCCGCCAGATAGCCCTCGCGGCGGAGCCACGGTAGGACGCGAAACTCGCGACGCACGGGCCCGAACCCGTGATCGGACAGGATGACGACGGTCGTCCCGTGCCCCGAGGCCTCGACGAGCGCGCCGACGGCGTCATCGAGTCTCCGCCACACGTCGGCGATCGCGCCGCGGAGCGCGGCCGGCGCGTCGGCGCGGTACGCAGGGTTCTCCGGGTCGATGTACCTCCAGAAGAAGTGCTGCGCCTTGTCCGACGCCATGAACACGACCCAGAGGAAATCCCAATCTTGCGTCTTCATCAGTCGGAGCGCGGTGTCTCGCTTCGAGTCGAGCGTCGAGCAAATGTCCGCGAGGAATTCGTCCTCGTGGCCGGGCGGGAGCCGCTCGCCATAAGGGTCGAGCCGGTACGGGCCGAGCTCGGCGGCGATCACCTCAGGGAAAAAGATCCCCGTCGTGTCGACGTGCGGAAAGCCGCCGATCATGAACCCGTCGATCGAGTCGGGCGGCGACGTCAGCGGAATGTTGATGATGCCGGCGCGTCGGCCGGCCCTTCCGAGGTGATCCCAGATCGCCGGCGTCTTCCGATCGCGCGACGTCGCCATCCGGAGCCCGTAGGTCGCCGGGTCGACGAGGACGAAATCGAGGACGCCGTGCCGGCCGGGGTTGACGCCGGTGACGGCGGTCGTCCACGCGGGCGCGGAGAGGGGCGGCGTCACGGACTCGAGCGGCCCCCACGAGCCGGACTCGCGGAGCCGCGCAATGTTCGGCAGCGCGCCGTCTCGGATCATCGGCTCGAGCAGATCCCACGTCGCGCCATCGAGGCCGATCACGAGGACGCGGCGGGTTTTCGCATCCCGCTCGCCGCATCCGGCGAGGCCGAGCGCGAGCGCGGCGACGACTCCGATCGCGCGGGCCGCGGCGCGACCTCGGCGCGTCAACGCGCCACCTCGAACCGGAAGAGCCACGAGTGTTCTCCGACCTGGCGAAGGGCGAGTCCCGGGGCGACCACGCTCTCCACGCGCGTCTCCTTCGGGACGAAGCTCCCGTCGAGATAGACCGGGACGCCGGCGCGGACCAGCTCGGCGATCCGGTCGGGCCGCTCGTCCGCGGTGAACTCGAACACCTCGCGCGCGCCGGCGCGCAGGAGACCGGGCGCCCGATGGTCGCGCGCGTCGCGCGGCGGCGGGTCGAGTCGGGCGATCCGGTGCGGGGCGATCATCTTCGAAGCATACTGCTCACCGCGTGAGATCGGAACGATTTGCCGTTCGGTTCCGCGCGCCACGAAGTAGTCGAGGTAGGCGCCGTCGATCCCGCTCACGATCACCGCGTCGCGCGGCGTCTCCAGCGCGAGCGTCTCGGCATTGAGCCGTCGCTCGGGGAGCGGGTCGGGCTGGCGCGCGAAGAGGAGCGAGCCCGCGAGCCCCGCGGCGAGGATCCATCCGCGCTTCGCGATCGCGCGCGGAACGAGCGAGCCGATCGCCGCGCCGGCGAGTATCGACAGAAGCGCGAGGCCCGCCATGTGGAATCGCAGGCTCGGGAAGAAGTAGAGGAGATGCACGATCGTCACGGGGAGCGCGGCGAGAAGAGCGAAGCGCACGATCGCGGCGAAGTCGGGCGAGCGACGGAACCAAAAGAGCGCAGCGCCGGCGATCCCCGCCGCGATCGTCACGGGCGTCCCGACGTGGGTGAACCGGACGAGGTTCTCGCGCAGATAGCGGACTCCGAAGGTGAGCGTCGCGTCGTCGCACGGAACGGAACACCAGTAGTGGTAGCCGCTCCGGAGCCAGTCGGAAAACGTGAGCTGGTTGTAGATCGCAGTCGCGGCGGCCAGGAGCGCGAGCGGCGCGGCGAGCGCGGCGAGCGCGGGAATCTTGCTGCCGGCATGGACGCGTTGGCGGATCGCGAGGACCGTGAACGGAACGATCGCGGCCGCGGAGAGAGGCCGGATCGCCGCGGCCGCCGCCGCGATGCCGCCGGCCACCCACCAGTCGCGCCCGCGCGCTCCGCGTTCCATTCGAACGAAGAGATGCGCGCAGACGAGAACGAGCGCGCACGCGGGGACGTCCGACATCACGAGCCGCGCGTGGAGGCCGAACGGCTCGCGCAGGACGAGCGCGAACGCCGCGCCGACCCCGGCCCATTCGCCGCCGAGTCTGCGGCCGATCGCGTACGCCGCGAGCGCGGCCGCGACGGCGAACGCGAGCACGGCCAGAATCCCGTTCCCGATTTCGCCGGGCGCGATCGCGTACACCGGCGCCAACACGAGAAGCGAGAATCCCGGCGGGTATCGCGGCGGGTACGCCGTCCCGTCGATCACGAAGTCGTACCGCCCGAGCGTCGCGATCCGGTTCGCCGCGACCGCGCACTCGACCGAGTCGGGGACGATCTCGAGGTCCGACGCGCTCCAAGGCGTCCGGTACAGATGGATCGCCGCGAACAGCGCGACGAGAACCGGCACGAGGAGCCGGGGCCCGCTCCGGACTCCTCGCCCGATCGATGACAATCCGTTCCCGTCGAGCGGCGGACCGCTCAGTCGACGACGATCAGCTTCCGCGATTTCTCCCCGGCGCCGGCCCGGAGCATCGCGAGGTAGACTCCCGCGCCGCCTTTCGGCGACCAACGGATCTCGCGAACGATCCCGTCCGCCGGATGGCGCGCCAAGACCTCAACGAGGCGACCTTGGACGTCGTAGACGCTGAGCGAAAGCTCCCGACCCGGCTCGCGCGCCGCATAGCGGAGCGCGGTCGCGCCGCGGAATGGGTTCGGATACGGAGGGTCGAGCATCAGGTTGATCGCACCGCCCGCGACCCCGCCCGGCACGCCGGTCGAAGGCGGCGAGGAGATGTCGATCTCCCACATCCCGCGTCCGTGGGTCCCGGCGACGAGCTTCCGCGCGGAGTTCTGAATCTCCAGATCGACGATCACCGTGTTCGGGAGGCCGATCTCGTAAGGCGCCCAGACCGCGCCCGCCGTTGTCGTCGCCCAAACCCCCAGGTCGGTCCCGAGGAACCAGAGCCCGGTGTTCTGCGGATCGATTTCCACCGCGGTCGCGGGGATCGCCGGCAGGTTTCCCGTGACGTCTTGCCACGTCGCTCCGAGATCGGTCGTGAACCCGGCGTGCGAGACGCCCGTGTAGCCGCCGAACGCGACGATCGCGGAGTTGACGTCGGTCGGGTGCGCGACGATGTCGGTCCCTCCGGAGATCGTGAACGGGAACGGGCTCGTCTGCGTCCACGTCGCGCCGTCGTCGGTCGAAATCTTGACGACCGTCTGGGCGAGGTACCAGACGACGTTGCTCGAAACCGGGCTGATCGAGATCGACTTCGCGCCCAGCACGTCGACGTTCGCCCAGGTCGTCCCGCCGTCGAGCGTTCGCCAGATCCCGTCGGAGCTCATCGTGTACAGGTGGTCGCCGTCGTTCGGGTCGATCGCGACCGGCGTGACCCACGGCGCTCCGCCGCTGATCCCATTGTTGATGTCGAACCAATTCGCCCCGCCGTTCGTGCTCTTGTAGTGCTCGCCGAATTGGATCTCTGCGTAGACGGTGTTCGGATCCGTCGGGTGTCCGTTGCAAACCATCCCGTCGGCGAACAGACCCTGGAGCCACGTCGTCGAACCCACCCACCGGTCGGTTCCTTGATCCTGCGTTCCGCCCCAGGACCGGAGCGGGTCCGGCGGCGAGACGCAGATGTCGTAGAACTGGTACGTGACGAGGCCCGCGTTCCTGTCGGTCCAGCTCGACCCGTCGTTCGTCGACTCCCACACGCCGCCGTCCGACCCGAGCCACAGGTTGTCGTTCGTGCCCGGCCGGTAGATGGCCGCATGATGGTCGACGTGAACGCCGCCGCCGATCGGGGCCCACGTCGTCCCGCCGTTCGTCGAGCGCCACACGTCGATCCCTCCGGCGATCACCCGATCGGCATTGTTCGGATCGCCGACGAGCGAGTTGTTGTACCAGCCCTGCTGGCCGTAGATGTTCGGGCTGGTCGCGCGGAGGGCCCACGTCTGGCCCCCGTCGGTGCTGCGGTAAAAACCCTGCATTTCGTTCGTCGAGTAATCCGCGATCCCGAGGTAGACGACGTTCGAGTTCGCCGCCGAAACGCCGATTTTCGACTTGCCGATCACGAGCCCGCTCGGGAGGCCGGTCGTGAGGGAGACCGACGTGAGGCCGCCGTCGGCCGAGAGCTTCAGCCCGCCCTGCGTGGTCGCGTCGCGCACTCGCATCATGAACACGGAGTCGGCCCCGCCCGGCTTCCACTTGATGTCGGTCCACTCGCCGCTGCGGATCTTCGTCCAGTTGTCGCCCTGGTCGGTCGAGCGCCACACGCCGTCGGACGCGGCCGCGAGGATCGCCTCGTTCGCCGGACTCACCTCCATCACGTGGAACCCGTGGCCCTGGCTCTGCGTGTAGGTGAGGCTCGTCGTGTTCCACGTCACGCCGCCGTCGGTCGACTTGAGGATGCCGACGCCTGCGATCGCGTCGATGTTGTTCGTCCCCTCGCCCGTCCCGATCAGGACGATGCTCGGGTTCGACGGAAGGACGGCGATCGCGTTGACGGCGAGGCTCGGCAGCTCGTCCGTCATCGGCGTCCACGCGCTCCCGCCGTTCGTGCTCTTCCAGAGGCCGCCTCCCGCCGAGCCGACGTACACGATGTTCGTGTTCGTCGGGTCGAAGCGGACGTCGAGGACCCGTCCGGAGAGGTTCGACGGTCCGAGGGAGAACCAGGTCGCCGATGCCGACTTCGAGGCGCTGGCCTGCTCGCGCTGCATCTCGCGCATCGCCAGCCACGCGTTCCAGCGCGCGCCGGCGGGGTTCTCCTCTCCGCCGACCATTCGCGGCTCGGTCAGCCACTTGATCCGGTTGTACGGCTCCCAACCGGTCCCCTGTTCGCGCTCGGTCTTGAACTCGGGGTGCGCGTCGAAGAACGCGGCCTTCCGCGCGTCCCATTCGGCGTAGTCCGCTGCCGCGGAGCCGGCGTGCGCTGCGGGCGCGAGCGCCGCAGGAAGAATTGTAAGCCCGAGGGCGGCGAGGAGCGCGGCCTCGATGCGCGGGCGGTCGGAGCGAAGGAATCGTGGCGTCTTCATCGTTGCCCTCCAGATTGGCGGCATTCTGAGGATCGCGAGCGGAGGCGTGGGCGACCGTCTCCATGAGTCGTCGGGCGAATCGCCGGACCGGACCGCGGCATTATCTCACAACTCTGCTCGCGCTCGCACCCGGTTCCTCGAACCGTGCGCGCGCGACCCGCGGACGGACGGGTTCGCTCATGGCGGACCGATCGCGGACCGATCGTTGACCGTCGCGGCGCCGCGTGATACCTTGCGGCGATTCGTGAACTTCCGGCCGCGCCGCGGCCACGACGACCTCCTCTCGACAGCCGAGCGATGGAAGCGCCGCCCAAACCGAGGGAACTTCCGCCCGCGTACGACCCCGCCGGGCTCGAGACGGCCTGGTACGGCCGTTGGGAGAGCGCCGGCGTGTTCCGCGGCGACGCCGCCGCCGCCGGCTCGGGCCGCGCCCCGTTCGTCATCACCCTCCCGCCGCCGAACGTGACCGGCGTGCTGCACATGGGCCACGTCCTCAACCACACGCTCCAAGATCTCCTCGTGCGCTGGAAGCGGATGTCGGGCGCGCCGACTCTTTTCTTGCCGGGCTCCGACCACGCCGGGATCGCGACGCAGAACATGGTCGAGCGCAAGCTCGCGAAGGAGGGCCGCGACCGGCGGACGATCGGGCGCGATGCGTTCCTCGTCGAGGTGCGGGCGTGGAAGAACGAGTGCGAGTCTCGAATCGTCGAGCAGATGAAGCGTCTCGGCGACTCGTGCGATTGGACCCGCTACCGGTTCACGCTCGACGAGGGGCTCTCGCGCGCCGTCGTCGAAGTGTTCGTCCGGCTGCACGAGAAGGGGCTAATCTATCGCGGCAAGCGCCTGATCAATTGGTGTCCGGGATGCCGGACGGCGCTCTCCGACGAGGAAGTCGAGCACGAAGAGGTGTCGGGCAACTTGTACCACGTCGAGTACTCGGTCGACGGCGGCGAGCCGGTCGTGATCGCGACGACGCGGCCCGAGACGATGCTCGGCGACACGGCGGTCGCCGTCCACCCGGACGACGAGCGGTACCGCGCGCTCGTCGGCAAGATGGCGCGGCTTCCGATCCTCGGCCGCGCGCTCCCGATCGTCGCGGACGCCGTCGTCGACAGCGCATTCGGGACCGGCGCGCTCAAGGTGACGCCCGGCCACGACCCGGTCGACTTCGAGATCGGCCAGCGCCACGGCTTGCCGGCGCTCGAGATGATGGACGAGGCCGGCCGCGTGACCGGCGTCGGCGGCAAGTTCGCCGGAATGGATCGGTTCGTCGCGCGGAAGGCGATCGTCAAAGAACTCGAAGCGCTCGGCGCGCTCAAGAAAGTCGAGCCGCACCGGCGCGCCGTCGGCCACTGCTACCGCTGCCGCACGATCGTCGAGCCGATCCTATCGACGCAATGGTTCGTGCGGATGAAACCGCTCGCCGAGCCCGCGATCGCCGCGGTGCGCGACGGACGGACGACGTTCGAGCCCGCGCGATGGACGAAGGTCTACAACCACTGGATGGAGAACATCCGCGATTGGTGCGTTTCGCGGCAACTTTGGTGGGGGCACCGGATCCCGGCGTGGTATTGCGTGGGCGACGAGGGCGAGGGCGCGAAGTGCACGCTCGAGTGCCGCACGCCGATCGTGGCCCGAACGAAGCCCGACGCGTGTCCCTGCTGCGGCTCGACGAACCTCCGACAGGACGACGACGTCCTTGACACTTGGTTCTCGTCGTGGCTCTGGCCGTTCTCGACGCTCGGCTGGCCGGAGCGGACGGCCGACCTCGCCGCGTTCTTCCCGTCGAGCGTCCTCGTCACCGCGAACGAGATCCTGTTCTTCTGGGTGGCGCGAATGATCATGGCGTCGATCGAGTTCATGGGCGAGCCGCCGTTTCAGCGCGTGCTGATCCACGGGATCGTGCGGGACGACAAGGGGCGAAAGATGTCGAAGACGCTCGGCAACTCGCCCGACCCGATCGACCTGATGGAGCGCGTCGGCGCGGACGCGCTCCGCTTCTCGATCGTGTACACGACGCCGTCGGGCCAGGACGTCCTCTTCTCCGAGAAATCGCTCGAGATGGGGCGGCACCTCGCGAACAAACTGTGGAACGCGGGACGGCTGATCCTGTCGCGGATCGAGGGCCGAACCGGCGGCTGGGAAGGGATTGATCTCGGACCCGACGCGATCGCTCAGCCGGCCTCGATGCGGAGGGAAGACCGTTGGATCCTGACGCGGACGCATCGCACCATCCGCAAGGTTACCGAGGAGATCGACGCGCTCCATTCGAACGAAGCGATGTCCTCCCTGTACGATTTCTTCTGGCACGACTTCTGTGATTGGTATCTCGAGCACGCGAAGCTACGACAGGATTCGGGAGACGCGGACTACGTCTCGTCAGTCCTCGCGCGGGTGTATCGAGCGACGCTCGCGCTGTTCCACCCCGTGATGCCGTACATCACTGAGGAGATCTCGAGCTGTTTCCCGTGGGGCGGGCGTTTGCTTGCCACGGGCCCCTGGCCGTCGCCGGACGACTTCCCGAGTTTCGAATCAGCCGAGGAGGAATTCGCGCATTCGCAGCGAATCCTTTCCTCGATCCGGATGCTCCGCTCGGAGACCGGCATTCCGCCCGGAGTGAAGGTCGACGTGCACATCAATCCGAAGGACCAAGTCGTGCGGACGATCCTTTCCGATAGCGAGACCACGATCACCGCGCTCGGGAGAATCAATCGACTCGACCTGGACTACAAAGGGATCACCTACCCGCGGGCTCTTGCTCAATTCATCCCCGCCAGCGGGATCGTTTTTCTCCCCGTCGAAGGCCTCATCGACATCGACAAGGAGCGCGGGCGACTCGGGAAAGAGATCGACAGGCTCCAGGAACAGCTCACCGCCCTGCGGCGCAAGCTGGCCGACGAGAAGTTTCTGGAGAGGGCGCCGGATGAAGTCGTCGTCCGGGAACGGGACAAGGAGCGCCAGTTCGCAGACAAGCTGGCCGGATTGGAGAAGAATCGTGACATGCTCTCGCAGTAGTTTCGATGTCCGCGCGCGGCTTTCCGCCGGCCTCGCGTTCGCCGCGTTCGCTGCGTTCGCGGTGGTTGCGCCTGTCGCGCGCGCGGCCGTCACGCTCACCGTCTACAACGAAAACCTCGCGCTCGTGCGCGAGACGCGCTCGGTCGAGCTGGCGTCGGGCGTGACGTCGGTCGAGATCGCGGACGTGCCGGCGCTGATCGACCCGACATCGGTGCACTTGCGGTCGGTCACCGCGCCCGACCGGCTCTCGGTGCTCGAGCAGAACTTCGTTTACGACCTCGCGACGGGCGATCGGCTCCTCGAGCGCTATCTCGACCGCGCCGTCGAAGTCCTCACGAAGCAGGGGAACGCCGCGCGCGGCACGCTGCGAAGTTTCGAGGGGAGCGCGCTCGTCCTCGAGGATGCGAAAGGCGGGCAGACGACGCTCGTCTCGCGTCAGGAAGTCGAGAGCGTCGTCCTCGCCGGACAGGACGTGCGGCTCGTCACGCGTCCGACCCTCGTGTGGCTCCTCGACAACGACGGCGGCGCGAAGCAAGAGGTCGAAGTCGAGTACCTGACTTCCGGCGTGTCGTGGCACGCGGAGTACGTCGGCGTCCTCGACGAGGCGGACGCGAACCTCGACCTCGCCGCGTGGGTCTCGCTCGACAACCGCTCGGGGAAATCGTACGAGAACGCGACGCTCCGCGTCGTCGCGGGAGAAGTCCATCGCGCCGAGCAGAAGGGCCGGTACCAGCCGCGCGCGATGGACATGATGGAGTCGGCGCCCGGCGCCGGCGGCTTCGAGGCGCGCGAGTTCGCCGAGTACAAGATGTACGCGCTCCAGCGCAAATCGACGGTCCGCGATCGCGAGACGAAGCAACTCTCCCTGTTTCCGAACGCGCGGACGAAGGTCGACAAGCGGTTCACGTACGACCCGCGGCGCGACGAAAAACGCGTCCTCGTCTCGTACCTGTTCCAGAACAAGAAGGAGGGGGGCCTGGGCATTCCGCTCCCGGCGGGGACGATTCGGATGTACAAGGAGGACGGCGTCGGGAGCGTCGGCCTCGTCGGCGAGGATCGGATCGAGCACACGCCGAAGGACGAGGAGGTCGAGGTCACCGTCGGGAAAGCGTTCGACGTCGTGGCCGAGCGAAACGTCCTGGCGACTCGGCAGATTTCCGCGCGAATCCACGAGACCGACGTCGAGGTCCGCTTCCGCAACCACAAGCCCGCGGCCGTCGAGGTCCTCGTCCACGAGCCCGCGGGCGGCGACTGGGAGATCGTGAAGTCGACGATCCCGTCGCGGCGGAAGAACGCCGACACGGTCGAGTTCACCGTGTCGATCGGAGCGGACAAGGAAACGGTCCTCGCGTACACGCTCCGGACGCGGTGGTAGCGATGGCCCCCGGCGGCGGGCCCGAGCCGACGAGCCTCGGCGAGATGCTTCGGGCCGCGCGGGAGGCGAAACGGCTCTCGGTCCCCGACGTCATCCGCGCGACGCGCATCGTGCCCCGCTATATCGAGGCAATCGAGGAGGACCGATTCACCGATCTCCCTCCGCCGCCGTACGCGCAAATTTTCCTCACGTCGTACGCGAAGGCGGTCGGGATCCCGCCGCGCGAAGTTCTCGAGCGCTACTGCGGGATCACGGGCGAGGCGCCCGCCCACAAGCAGAAGATCTGGGAAGAGTCCGCCGAGCAGGTCGCTACGCCGCGGGCGCGCCCGTTCCCTTGGGTGATCGTCGTCGTCGTCGTTGTTCTCCTCGTCGCGATCGCCTTCATCGCCAGCCGGGGCTAGCCGAGCTCCCGTGGACTGGAAGCTCTCGTCGATCTACGAGCCGCGCGGCGATCAACCCCGCGCGATCGCCGAGCTGGTCGAGGGCTACCGCCGCGGGCTCCGCGCGCAAACTCTCCTCGGCGTGACGGGGAGCGGCAAAACATTCACGATGGCCAACGTCATCGCGCAGCTCGGCCTTCCCGCCCTCGTCATCTCGCACAACAAGACGCTCGCCGCCCAGCTCTACGGCGAGCTCCGGCTCTTCTTTCCCGAGAACGCGGTCGAGTACTTCATCTCGTACTACGACTACTACCAACCCGAGGCGTACATCCCGCAGACGGACACCTACATCGAGAAGGACGCCGACATCAACGAGGAGATCGACCGGCTCCGCCTCCGCGCGACGAAATCGCTGTTCGAGCGGCGCGACGTCCTGATCGTGGCCAGCGTTTCGTGCATCTACAACCTCGGCTCGCCCGAGGATTTCAAGAACCTGCTCGTGTTCTTCCGCGTCGGCGAAACGGCGCCGCGGAACGACTACCTGCGCCGCCTCGTCGAGATTCAGTACAAGCGAAACGACGTCGTCCTCGAGCGCGGCACGTTCCGCGTCCGCGGCGACACGCTCGAGGTCTGGCCCGCGTACGACGAGAAGGGGATCCGGATCGAGCTGTGGGGCGACGAGATCGAAAAGATCGCCGACATCGAGCCGGTGACGGGGCGATCGCTCGCCGCGCGCGACTCGGTCGCCGTCTATCCGGCGAAACATTTCGTGACGACGGAGAGCAAGATCACGCAAGCGCTCGCCGAGATCGAGAGCGAGATGGTCGAGCGCGTCGCGTGGTTCAAGGCCGAGGGGAAGCTGCTCGAGGCGCAGCGGATCGAGCAGCGAACGCGCTTCGACATCGAGATGCTCCGCGAGATCGGGTATTGCTCGGGGATCGAGAATTACTCGCGCCTGTTGGCCGGGCGCGCTGCCGGCGCGAGGCCGCCGTGCCTCCTCGATTATTTCCCGCGCGATTTTCTCTGCATCGTCGACGAGAGCCACGTCACCGTCCCGCAGGTGGGCGGGATGTTCAACGGCGACCGCTCGCGGAAAGAGCGGCTCGTCGAGTACGGGTTCCGACTCCCGTCGGCGCTCGACAACCGCCCGCTCCGGTTCGCCGAGTTCGAGACGATCATCCCGCGCTTCCTGTTCGTGTCTGCGACTCCGGCCGACTACGAGCTCCGCGCCTGTCACGGCGTTGTCGTCGAACAGATCATCCGGCCGACCGGCCTCGTCGACCCGCAGCTCGAGATCCGGCCGGTGAAAGGACAGGTCGACGATCTCATGAAGGAGATCCGGGAGCGCGTCGCGGTCGGCGATCGGGTCCTCGTCACGACGCTCACCAAGCGGATGAGCGAGGACCTCACGGAGTACCTCAAGAACGCCGGCATCCGAGTCGAGTACCTTCACTCCGACATCGACGCGATCCGGCGGGTCGAAGTCCTACGCGGGTTGCGGCTCGGCGCGTTCGACGTGCTCGTGGGCGTCAACCTCCTCCGCGAGGGTCTCGACCTGCCGGAGGTGTCGCTCGTCGCGATCCTCGACGCCGACAAGGAGGGGTTCCTCCGGAGCGAGACGTCGCTCATCCAGACGTCGGGGCGCGCGGCGCGAAACCTTCGCGGGCGCGTCCTGATGTACGCCGACGAGGTGACCGGGTCGATGGCGCGCGCGATCGAGGAGATGAACCGGCGGCGAACGATTCAGGAGGCGTACAACGCCGAGCACGGGATCGAGCCGCAATCGATCGTCAAGACGATCGAAGAGATCTTGAAGGCGACGGCGGTGGCCGACTCGCGCGCGGCGGAGCCGGCGCCGCGCATCTCCGTCGATGCGTACCGCGAGATGGCGCCGAAGGAGATGCTCGCCGCGCTCGAGCGCGAGATGAAGGAGGCGGCGGACCGACTCGAGTTCGAGTTGGCCGCGACGATTCGCGACAAGATCTTCGAGATGCGGCTCGAGATGAAGGGGCCGGGGGCGAAGTCGGCCGTGCCTCTCCCGAGGAAGCAATGACCGCGGAGACGCCGCAGTTGACCGACGCGGAGTTGGCGCTCGTTCGGATGGCGATCGCGGAGGACTTGCCGGACGGCGACGCGACGAGCGAAGCGATCGTGCCCGCCGATCTCGCCGCGCGGGCCGCAATCGTCGCGCGCGAGCCGGCGGTCGTCGCGGGACTGGCCGCGGCGGTCGCGGTCGCGCGCGAGGTCGACCCGCGCGTCCGCGCGCGCGCGGAGCGGTCGGACGGCACGCCGCTCGGCGACGGCGCTCTTGTCGCCGCGGGGGAGCGCGTCCTCGCGTTCGACGGCCCCGCGCGCGGCATCCTCGCCGCGGAGAGGACCGCGCTCAACTTTCTCGGCCGGCTCTCGGGTGTCGCGACGCTCACGCGCGCGTTCGTCGACGCGGTCGCCGGGACGGGCGTCCGGATCCTCGACACGAGGAAGACGACGCCGGGGTGGCGCTCGCTCGAGAAGGCCGCGGTCCGCGCCGGCGGCGGCGAGAACCATCGGATGAACGCATCGGAGATGCTCCTCGTGAAGGACAACCATCGCGCGCTCCTCGGCGGCGTGCGCGGCTGCATCGACCGGCTGGGCGCGCGGACGCGAACCGACCGCGACGGGCGCCCGCTCCCGCTCGAGATCGAGGCGGATGACTTGACCGACGTCTGTTCGCTGATCGACGCGGGCGCCGGCCGGATCCTCCTCGACAACATGGACCTTGCCGCCCTGCGTCGCGCTGTGGCGGCGATTCGCGGGAGCGGGCGCGCGATCGCAATCGAGGCGTCGGGGGGCGTTCGACTCGACACCGTCCGCGCGATCGCCGAGACGGGCGTCGACGCGATCTCGATCGGCGCGATCACGAAGGACGCGCGATGGATCGATTTCTCGCTCGAGATCCTCGCGTGATGGCGGCGGCCGGGACGCGCGGCGCGTGATCGATCTTTCGCCGCTGACGGGCGGATCGCGCGAGCGGCTCCTCGCGACGCTGATCGAGGCGGGCGCGGAGTTCGCGCCGCGCGACGTTCTCGTCGAGCGCACCGGCGTGAGTCCGCTTCGTCTCACGCGCATTCTTGCCGAGTTGGGCGAGGCGGGGCTGCCGCTCGAGACGATGCCCGGCCGGGGCCATCGCCTCGCGTGGCCGGTCCCGCCGCTCGATGCGCGCTCGCTCGAGAATGCCGTCGCGCGCTCCGCGCGCTGGCGCCGCCTCGTCGCGTTCCCCGCCGTCACGTCGACGAACGACGCGGCGATCGCGCTGGGCGAAGCGGGCGAGCCCGACGGGACGGTCGTCGTCGCCGAGGCGCAGACGCGCGGCCGCGGGCGGAACGCCCGGGCGTGGATTTCGCCGCCGGGCGTCGGACTCTGGTGCTCGTTCCTCCTCCGAATGCCGATCCGCGCGGATCGCGTGCCGCACGTGACGGCGGCCGCGGCGCTGGCCGCGGTCCGCGCCGTCCGCGAAGCGTCGGGCGTCTCGCTCCTCGTCAAGTGGCCGAACGATCTGGTCGCCGCGAGCGCACAACCGAACGACGCCGGCGAGGCGGCGCGCTGGTCGAAGGCGGGCGGGATTCTCTCCGAGGGGCGAACGATCGGCGAGACGCTCGAGTTCGCTGTCATCGGCATGGGGCTCAACGTCGCGCCGCTCCCGCCCGGGGCGCCGGCGGAAGTGGCCGGGCGCGCGACCTCGCTGGCGGCGCTCGCCGGCCGGCCCGTCGCGCGCGAGGTCCTGTTCGCATCGCTTCTGTCCGCGCTCGAACCGCTTCTTTCGATTGTCGCGCGCGAGGGGCTCGCGTCCCTACTTCCGGAGCTGCGCGCCCTCTCGCCGCTTCTCGGCCGCCAGGTGACGGTCGACGTCGGCGGCCGGGTCGTGCGCGGCATCGCGCGCGATCTCGACGCCTCGGGCGCGCTCCTCGTCGAGGTCGAGGGCGGGCGACTCGAACGAATCCTTGCGGGCGACGCGAGCCTCGCGGAGACTGGGTAGGTATGGAGAAGCGGCCGGCGAAATCACGAGGCGCGCGACGCGCGAATCCTGCGAGGAGCGCGCGTCCCGCGCTCCTCGCCCGCGCCGCGAAGCGCGAGCGCGTCGCGCCGCCTCTCCTCGTGATCGACGCGGGGAACACGGAAACGGTGCTCGGAATCTTTCGCGGCGAATGGCTGCTCGGGTCGTGGCGCATCGCGTCCGACCGGAACCGGACGGCCGACGAGTGCCGGCTCCTGCTCGGTTCGGCCGCGCGCGAGGCGGGTCTCGATCTGCGCGAAATCGCGGGGGTCGCGATCGGGTCGGTCGTCCCGCCGATCACCGCCGCGTTCCGCGAAGTCGCCGAATCTCGGCTCCGCGTACCGACGGTCGTCGTGTCGGGCGAGACCGACTCGGGCATCGCGATTCGCGTCGACAACCCGCGCGAGGTCGGAGCGGATCGGATCGCGAACGCGGTCGCGGCGCACCGGCTCTACGGCGGCCCGGCCGTCGTGGTCGATCTCGGGACCGCGACGACGTTCGACGTCGTGACGGAGCGCGGCGCGTACGTGGGGGGCGCGATCGCGCCGGGGATCCTCACGTCGTCCGAGGAACTGTTCCGCCGCGCGGCGCGCCTGACGGCGGTCGATCTCACGTTTCCCGCGCGAGTGATCGGGCGGAACACGGCGGAGAGCCTCCGCTCGGGGATTCTGTTCGGAGCCGTCGGGCAGATCGACGGAATCCTCGATCGAATTCGCGGAGAATGGGGGAGACGCTTTCGCGTCCTCGCGACGGGCGGCCTCGCGGGGCTCGTGGCATCGCGCTCTCGTCGGATCGACCGCGTCGTGCCCGACCTGACGCTGCAAGGGCTGCGGCTGATATTCGAGCGCGCGGAAGGAACTTGTCGCTAGCGGAGCTTCGAATCACCCTCGACGAGGAAAAGCCGCCCGCGCTTCTTCCCGAACTCCTGCGCTTCTGCCGACGTCGGCATCCACACGTCGACGCGGTGTGTCCAGCGCGGGTTCATGGTGTCGTCGACGATGAACTCCCCGTACCTCGACAGCCGCACGCGGTCACCGAAGTCGAACGGCGCGCCGGGCGTGAAGGTCCGCAACAGGTCGCGCGAGAGGGCGAGTGTGCCCGGCCGCACGCGGCGGCCCGACGCGGTGACGAACGGTTCGTCGTCAGTCTGCTCCGGCTCGCTCGCGAACGCAGTCATCGTGACGGCGATGCCGGCGGCGATCGTATAGGGCTCCGCCTGCGGGAGCGTCAGCGGGAATGCGCCGGACGGCTGGAACGGCGACGCCATCTCGATCGCCGTCGGCAGCGGCAGCGGAGCCGACATCGGAATCTGAACCGCGGAGAGGTTCGGGAGCGGCGCGTGAAGCGGCGTCCGGCCGAGGCCGGGCGCCATCGCGAGCGCGACAGCAACGACCCAAGTCGACGGCCACGCGAGGATCGGCTCGTGACTGAGGGCCACGACGAGGCTGCCTGCCCGCGCGAACACCGCTCGCGGATCGAAATCGCCTTGGCGCATTCCGGTCATTCAGGATCCTCGTGATCGAACCTAGACAACGGGATACAAAATGGCGAAACCAACCGGGAGGGTTGGTTTCTTCGGAGAAACTACCGAAAGGGCTGTCGTGCGGTCACTTGAGGAGGATCGCCGCGGCGACCCCGTCGAGCCCGCCACCGACCCCCCCCACGAATGACGAGAAGCGTAACGGCCGACCGAAATCCCGTCAAGCTCGAAGTTCTCTCCTGGCTGAGCGAGAGAACCAAATAGCATGCTAACCTCTTGTCGATGCGGAGCCTTTGGTCAGACTAAAAGTTGTACCCGATGAACAGGTCGCCGCGCGTCCCGTCCTGGAAACCGCCGTTTCGTTCGTCGTAGCGCTTGGAGATGTCGTACCGGAAGACCGTTCCGGCCAGCCCCATCCGAAAACCGATTCCAACGCTTCCCTTGAGCGTGACGGTGCTCGGCGCGAACCAGGCATCGCCGATGTCACCGAACAGGGCGCCCTGGACCGCGCGGATGATCGGCACACCCCCGACCGACACGACGACCGGCAGCGGAAAGCGGAGTTCGAGGTTCCCGAGCGCGAAGCGGTTCCCTTGCAGTTGATTGAACCGGTAGCCGCGAAGCGTCCAGGAGCCGCCGAGCCGAATCCGATCGGGGACGCGTCCCGTTGACGCGCCGACCGACGCGCGCATCGCGAGGAACGTCTGCCCCGCGATCGGGATGTAGTTCCTCAGGTCGTAGATCCCGGTCACGCTCCGCCAGCCGAACGGCGACGTGACGCGGTAGTCGAGCGAGACGAGGAGACTCGTCAACAGCCCGCTCCCGTAACCGTAGCCATAGTCGTCCGGGACCGCGGTGTCGTGCCCGAAGATCGTCTGGAGCGACAGCTCCGCGGTCTTGTCGGGGCGGGAGTCGAACGTCTCGCGGCTGACGGCGTTCGCGATCAGGTCCCACGAGACGCTCCGGAACCGGTCGAGAGGGTGCGTCATCCCGAAGAGAATCCCCGTGTCGCGTTCGAAGAAAAACCCCTCCTTCTGCGTCAGGAACTCGTTCCCGGTGCGGAGGACGCCGACCCGCCAGTCGTTGCGGCCTTCGAGGTTCGAGTAGACCGCGCCCACGTTGAGGAACTTGACGAAGCTCTCCGAGCTGCCGGCGTTCGAGCCGAGGATCAGCGCGATCTGCCGGTTCCCGAGCAGATCGGAGACGCCGAAGTAGCCGCCCGTCGAGAGGCTCGTCGCGTTGACGAGCAGAAGATCGGCGCCGTATCGCGGCCTGTACTTGACGAGCGCATGGATCGGCTGCGGCGCGGGGCTCCACGCGACGAGCGAATCGGCCGCGGCGGCCGAGTCCGCCGGCGCGCCGATCGGAACTGCGGCCACGCTGTCCGCGAGCAAGCTGTCGAGCGACGTCTCCCAGAGTCGCATCCGGAGCCCGCGGAATGCCGACACCACGATCCGGTTGCTGTCGGCCGACACGTGCGCGACGCCGACCCGATCTCGCGTGAGCGCCTGCGCCGCGCCGGTCTCCGCGTCGATCCGCGTGATTTGCGGCGTGCTGTCGCGATCGTCGAGTGCGAGGAACTCGGTCTCTCCCGGCAGCCACGCCGGCTCGGTCTCGTTCCACGGCGTCCGCGTGATCCGATCGATCGTCCGCGTCCCGTCGTCGGGGTCGATCCGGTACACGTCCTGGCTCCCCGCCGACTCGCGGTCCGAGGTGAAGAGAATGCCGCGCTCGCCCCACGACGGCGACAGCTCCTCGTACAGATCGTCCGTCAGGCGCTCGAGATTCCCCGGTTCGTTCGGCCCCGAATCGAGCGCCGCGACGAACAGGTCGGCGTGGCCGCTGTCGTCGAGCGCGGTGAACGCGACGCGGCGGCCGCCGGGTGCGATCGAGATCCCCGTAATCGACAAGACCGCCGGCCAGCCGAACTCCGCGGCGGTCCGGCCAGACGGCAGGTCGACGATTCGGAGGAGGTCGTGCCCTTTCTCCTGCACGCCGTACGCGGCGCGATCTCCCCGAACGTCGAGCGCGTTCTGCAAGAGGTGGAGCGATTCACTCCCGGGGCGCCGGTCCTTCGCGATCACCTGCGAACGGTCGGCCCCCGTCGAATCGACGCTGCGCAGGACGATCTCCGTCCTCCCGCGGCGCGCTCGCTTGTACAGCGTCCACGGGCCCGAAGCGCGCGGCGCCGTGTCGAACGGACCCTCCGTGAGTTGCTTCGCCCAATCGGTCGTCCGCGTCTGCTCTCCGTATGCGGAGTAGATCCGCTTGCGGATCGCTTCTTCCCAGTCGGATGAGAGGGCGCTGAGGTTCTTGCCGAACACGGCGCGCGCGGCGCCCGACATGCTCGGTCCCAGGTAGATGCGGCGCAGGAACTCCGCGACCGCGTCCGCGCCGTGCGCGCCGGCGAGCCAGCGGAGGAACGACTCGCCCTCGACGTAGACGAGGTATCCGTGCTGATACCCGAGCCGGTTGATCGGGACGAGGCGGTTGGAGAGGAGCGCGTCGCGGAGGACCATCTCCTCGAGCGCATCCCAATCGGACCCGAAGTATTCGGCCGAGCCTTCGTTGAGCGCGAGCGGAAGGAGTCGCGGTTTGAGGCTCGGCGGCACCCACCGGAAGAGCGAGTCCTCCGCCGCGTCGTACGACTCGTCTTCCGGCGGCCACGGGCGGGGCGCGTTTTCTAGCGGGATGGCCGAGAGCGTCGCGTAGGCGGGAAGGAGCGCCGCGGCCGCCGCGGCGAGACGCGCCGGGTCGGACACGGAGGGGGCGGCGAACGCGACCTCCGGCACCCGGCGCGCCCATCGCCCGGCCGGCGGTTCGACCGCGCGCGCGAGCGCCGCGCGCAACCCGGCCGTGTCGAGCGCGGCCTCGCGCGGCGGCTGCGCGAAGAGCGTATCCGCCGTCCCGACGATCTCCCAATGACGCGCCCATTCGAGACGGCGCACGACGACGCGCGACGAGTCGGGGAGCCGCTCGACCGCCGCGCAGAGCGAGTCGAACGCGCCGGGCTCGGCCAGAGCGCCGACGCGGACCGCGCCGACCGCTTCGACCGACACCGTGCGCGCGCCCTCCTCCGCGTAGCCGTCGCGATCTTGCGGCCAGCCGACGTAGACGCGGGGCGCGAGGAGCGCGCGACCCTCCCGCGCCGCGTCGATCGCCGCGCGGTTCGCGAGGCCGATCGCCGTTCCTTTCGGGTGGAGGTTCGCGCGAAAGAACGCCGGAAATGTCCCGCGCGGGGTTCCCTTCGCAATCCGGCGCGCGTCGTACGACAGCCGACTCCAGTCGGTGCGCCGGTCGCGGGCGAGCCGCCGCGCGGCCTGGTACACGCCGTACTCGCGCTCGGAGAGCCGGGTCGAGAACGCGTGGACGATCTCGTGCCGCGTCACGTGGGCGAGCAGCGTGTTCGATCCGGTGTGCGGAAGGACGATTCGTCCCTTGATGAACTCGAAGAATCCCTGAACGCCCTCGGGGAGAAAGCCGGGCACGGTGTTCGTTTCTTGGAAGCGATTCATCGAGGTGTACGCGATCAGCGGAATCCGTTCCGGAGGTTTCGGCGTGGTGTCGGCCGCCGAGTGCGCGGGGCGGCTGTCCGGGTCGACGCCGTAGCGCGCCTTCAGCTCCTCGAACCACGGCTCGGCGATCGCCGCGATTCGAAGGCCGAGCTCCTGCTCGCTCTCGCGAACGACGACGTCGAAGTGTTCCGACTGGACGACGCGGTACCCGCCGCTCCCCTCCCACTGGATCTTTCGCTTCAGGGAGTAAAGGTTCGGCAGGAGGACTTCGTTCGTCCTGTAGTGCGCCGGCTCGCCGGCGGGACCGCTCGATTCGGAGGGGGGCGCTGCGCCGACTGCCGCGACGGCGCCGAAGAGAACGGCGGCGAGGGCGCGCGCGCCGGGTCGAACGCTCATCGGTCGGTCCTCATTCCGCACGCCGAATTGTAGCGCGGTCCCGCGCCGGGCGGCGCGCCAATTTCCCCTTGATCCGCCGGCGGCCGTCCACTAATCTCGCGTCTGGATGTCGCGCGGCGCGCGGAGGATCGGCGCGCCGGCCGGGCCCCGGCTCCCGGGGCCGTTCCCAAGAATCCATCGACGATGCTGGGCGCTGCACGCGCCCGCGAGAGGGAGAAGACGTCATGCCGTCAACGACCGCCGCCAAGAAACTCAAGGTCCGCCCGCTAGCCGACCGCGTTCTCGTTCGCGTGATCGAGGAAAAAGAGCAGAAGAGCGGGTCGATCATCATCCCCGACACGGCCCGCGAGAAGCCGCAGGAGGCCGAGGTGATCGCGACCGGCCCCGGCCGAACGATCAAATCGGGCGAGATCATCAAGCCGATCGTGAAGGCGGGGGACCGCGTCCTGTTCGCGAAGTACTCCGGTTCCGAGGTCACGATCGAAGAAGCGAAATATCTGATCATGAAGGAATCCGACCTCCTCGCGATCCTGTAGCGCTCGGCGTCGGCGCGCGCCGCGCGCCGACGATTCGCGAGACATTCACCCGAAAGGAACGCACGATGCCGAAGGATCTCCAGTTCGACTTGGCCGCTAGGAACCGCCTGAAGGCTGGCGTCGATAAGCTGGCCAACACCGTGATGGTGACGCTCGGGCCGCGCGGCCGCAACGTCGTCCTCGATCGAAAGTGGGGCGCGCCGATCATCACGAACGACGGCGTCACGATCGCCAAGGAGATCGAGCTGGAGGATCCGTTCGCGAACATGGGCGCGCAGATGATCCGCGAGGTCGCGTCGAAGACTCAGGAGATGGCGGGCGACGGGACGACGACGGCGACCGTGTTGGCGCGCGCGATGGTCCACCACGGGCTGCGCCAGGTGTCCGCGGGCCACAACCCGATGTTCCTGAAGCGCGGGATGGAGGCGGCGGTCGCCGCGGCCGTCGACGAGATCAAGCGTCTCGCCAGGCCGGTCAAGACGCGCGAGGAGATGTCGCAGGTCGCGACGATCAGCGCGAACAACGATCCCGAGATCGGAAAGCTGATCGCCGACGCGATGGAAAAGGTGACGAAGGACGGCGTGATCACCGTCGAAGAGGCGAAGGGGATGGAGACGACGCTCGACGTCGTCGAAGGGATGCAGTTCGACCGCGGCTACCTGTCCCCCTACTTCGTCACGAACAGCGAGCGGATGGAAGCGATTCTCGATAGCGGGTACATCCTCCTCCACGAGAAGAAAATCTCGTCGATGAAGGACCTCCTCCCGATTCTGGAAAAGGTCGTCCAGCTCGGGCGGCCGCTCCTGATCGTCGCGGAAGACTTGGACGGCGAAGCACTCGCGACGCTCGTCGTCAACAAGCTGCGCGGCACGCTCTCGGTCTGCGCCGTGAAGGCGCCCGGGTTCGGCGATCGGCGCCGCGCGATCCTCGAGGACCTCGCGGTCCTGACCGGCGCGCGACTCCTCTCCGAGGATGCGGGGCTTCGGCTGGAGAACGCGACGACGGCCGACCTCGGCCGCGCGGAGAAGATCGTCGTCGACCGCGACGACACGACGGTCATCAAGGGCGCCGGCAAGAAGTCTGAGATCGCGAAGCGGATCGGCCAGATTCGCAAAGAGATCGAGAGGACGACCTCGTCCTACGACAAGGAGAAGCTCGAGGAGCGGCTCGCGAAGCTCGTCGGCGGCGTCGCGGTCATCTCCGTCGGCGCGGCGACCGAGACGGAGATGAAGGAGCGGAAAGCGCGGGTCGACGATGCGCTCGCCGCGACGCGCGCGGCGGTCGAGGAGGGAATCGTCCCCGGCGGAGGCGTCGCGTTGATCCGCGCGATCCCCGCGATCGAGAAGCTCCTGCTCGGTCCCGAGGAGAAGGCGGGCGCGATGATCGTCGCTCGCGCGCTCGAGGAGCCGGCGCGTATGATCGCGAACAACGCCGGCACGGAGGGGTCGATCGTCGTCGCCGAGATTCGCGCGAAGAAGGGCGCGATCGGGTTCAACGCGATGACCGGCGTGTACGAAGACTTGATCAAGGCGGGCGTCGTCGATCCGGCGAAGGTGGCGCGGGCTGCTATCCAGAACGCCGCGTCGGTCGCGGGACTCTTGATCACGACCGAGGCGATCGTCACGGAGAAGAAAGAGGAGAAGAAGCCGGCGGCCGGAGGCGGGCACCAGCACGACCACGGGATGGGCGGGATGGGAGGCATGGGAGGTATGGGAGGAATGGGCATGGGAGGAATGGGCGGCATGGGCGGGATGGACGACTTCGACGAGTAGGAATTCTCAGCAAGTCGGAAGCTTCAGCGTTCTTCGGCCGAGGCCCGCGCCGCCTGCGCGACCTCGGCCGCGCCTTTTTTCTCCGCGAGATCGCCGATCAGCGTGAAGTACTGCGCCAGGTGCGCCTCGGGCGTCCACCGCGCGCGGTATGCGGCGCGCCCCTTCTCGCCGAGCGCGCGGCGGAGCGACGGGTCGGCGCGGAGCGTCTCCATCGCGCGGATCAGCTCCTCTTCGGTCGCGTACACGAACCCGCCGCCGCTCTCCTCGACGACTTCGGGGAGCGCGCCGAGCCGGCGCACGATCGCGGGCGCCCCTTCCGCGAACGCTTCGATCACGACCATCCCGAATGCTTCGAGGCAGACCGACGGAACGATCGCCGCGATCGCGCCGCGGTACAGCGCGCGGAGCGCCTCGTACGGGAGCCGCCCGAGGAACCGGACGCGCGGGATGTCGGCCGCGAGCGCGCGCAGCGTCTCTCCGTACTCGCCGTCTCCGGCCACGAGGAGGTCGGCGCCGTCGTACCGGCGGAAAGCCGCGATCACGTCTTGCAGGCCTTTGATTTTTTCGAGACGGCCGACGAACAGGAAGTAGGGGCGCTCGGGGGTCGGCGCTTCGACCGCGGCGATTCGGTTAGCCACCGCCGGACGCCCGGTCGCCGGCGCGCGCTCGGGCGCGCGCTCCTCCGAGCGCTCCGGCGCGAGGAAGTGCGGGATGTGCGCGAACGGGAGGTCGAGTTCCGCGAGATGCCGCGCGAGCGAATCGCGCGACGGCGCGATGAACGCGTCGACGTCGCGCAGTGAGCGCGCGAGAAGCCCGGTGCCGCGCCACAATTGCGGCGGGCGGCCGCCGTGGAGCTGGCACCGAAGGCACTCCTTGCCCGGACACACCTCGCGGTCGTACCGCCAAAGGACGTGCATCGGGCAGACGAGCCAGTGCTCGTGCGTCGTGTACAACTTCACGGCCGACCGCGGCCCGAGCGACAAGATGCCGGGCCCGCCGACGAGCGAGATGTTGTGGTAGTGGACGACGTCGAATCGCCCCGCGTCGAGGATCGCCCGAATCCGCGGACTCTTCAGCCCCGGCACGCCGAATTGCTGCGTCAGAAGCGGCGAAAGAGAGCCGAACCGGCTTCGCAAAGTGTGGACGACGACGCCCGGCGGCGAGGGGGGCGCCGCCGGCACGGGGCCGCGGTGAAGAAGGCCGAACGCATCCGCGTCGTGGATCACTTCGATGTGATGGCCGCGCGACGCCAGCTCGCGGACGAGCCGCTCGACGAAAATCCCATCCCCGCCGAAGTTCTCCGGAGGATAGAAGGTCGTGATGTGGCAGAAGCGGAGCGGCCGCGCGGGGCTCATGCGGGACCGTTGCGGGGCGGGGAAGACGAGGCCTTCGTCATCATCGAGTGTTGGCATTATCGACCGGAGGTTGACACAGAGCAAGGCAGAGACGGAGACTCGCATCGGCCGTACGGCCAGGAGCGATTCGTGAGACGAAGCATCATCGTGGAGCTTGCCGATCGGGTTCGGAGAATGACGCCGCCCGGACTCGGGGAGATCTCCGCGCACGCGCACAGGCGCGCGGGAGCGCGGCGCTCGATCCTCCGCCTCGACGCCGAGGATCTCGGCTGGGCGCCGCCGCCTCTGGCGTGGCTCGGCTCGGGAGGCGAGGGCGAGATCCGGCGCTGGATGGCCGACCGCCTCGGCTGCGTCGGTTCCTCTTCCGATGAGGTTCTCCTGCTGCGCGGACCGCTCGCGCCGCACCATCTGATCGCGCTGGCGTTCCTCAACCCGGGCGAGTCGGTTCTCATGCCCGACCCCGGGCCGCCGATCTTCCGGACGGCGGCGCTCCTTGCCGGCGCGCATCCGGTCGGGTTCCCCGGGGATTCGGCGGCGAGCGGCGCGGGCGCGGGCTCGGCGCGCGCGCGGGGTCGCGGCGCCGGCGGCCCGGCGCGGGGCGCGGCGTCCTTCGTCGGCGCGAGGTCGAGCGCCCGGCTCCAGTTCCTCGCGCCGCTCGCGGCGCCGACCGGCTGCGCGGATCCGCCGGGATTCCTCGACGACGTCGTGCGCGCCGCCCTCCTCGACAGCCGGATCCTCGTCGAAGACGTGTCGGGCCTCCTCCTCGACCTCGGCCTCCTGACGGACGATCAGGGAGCGCCGGCGCCTCATCCGACGCTTCTCGCTCACCCGCGCGGCCCGGGCGCAGGGATCGAGATCGTGACGTTCGACGCGCTCTTCGGCGCGGGCCGTTCCCCGTTCTCGATCGTCTACGGGAACCGCGACCTCGTCGCGGGCGTGCGCCGCGTGGCCTCGTCGCTCGGCCTCCCCGTCGGGGCGCCGGCCGGCCGCGCGATCGCGCAGTTTCTGAGCGCGGTCGATGACGCCGTCGCGCGGGCGCGGCCTCGGCTGTTCGCTCGCCGCGAGGAACTGGCGGCCGGATTGTGCGATCTCGGACTGCTCGGCACGTCGGGGTGGCCGGTCGCGGGATTTACGCTCTGGGCGCGCCTGCCGAGCGCGTACCGCTCTCTCCGGTTCACGCGAATCTTGTTCCGCCGAGCGGGCGTCCTCGTCCGTCCGGGGACCGATTTCGGCGAGTCGGGAGAAGGCCGCATCGCCATTTCGTACGCGCTGTCGAAAAAAGCTCTTGCGCGGGCGCTCGACCGCCTCGACAAGCGAGCGCCGCGAAAGCTCGTGTTCGAGAGACGGTTCTGGAGCGCGATGCGAGAGATCGCGGAGCGGATCCGCAGCCGTTGAGGAGGCAGTGAGCGAAGTCGGCGCCCGCGCATTCCTCGGCCTCGGCGCGAACCTCGGCGACCGCGCGGCCGCGATCGGCGCGGCGCTCGCGGCGCTCGCGTCCCGCGGCGCGGTCCGGATCGCGCGCGCGTCGTCCTTGTACGAGACGGAGCCGCTCCGCCCGGCGGGGGAGATCCGCGAAGCTCCGTGGTTCCTCAACCGCGTCGCCGAAGTGGAGACGGCTCTCTCGCCGCGCGATCTCCTCGCCGCGCTCCAAGAGACCGAGCGCTCGCTCGGGCGCGCACCGGGCCGCGCGCGCTGGGCTCCGCGCGAGATCGACATCGACCTGTTGCTCCACGGAGATCGAATCGTTCGCGATCCTGACCTCGTCGTTCCGCATCCCGGCCTCACGCTGCGGCGCTTCGTCCTCGCGCCGCTGGCGGAGCTCGCTCCCGATCTGATCGTCCCAGGCACGGGCCGCACCGTCGCTGCGCACTTGGCCGCTCTCAACGATCCCTTGCGTGTGATAGTCTTTCGGCCGGAAGTCAGGGAGGAGCCGGAGTGACCGCCGACGCGGGGACCGCGAAGGGTTACATCGCCATCGAAGGGGTGATCGGCGTCGGGAAGACGAGCCTCGCCTCGCTCCTCGCCGAACGGCTCGGCGCGCGGATCAACCTCGAAGAGGTCGAGGACAATCCCTTCCTCGAGGACTTCTACGCGGACATGCGCGGGTTCGCGTTCCAGACGCAGATCTTTTTCCTTCTGTCCCGCTTCCGCCAGCAGCAAGAGCTCGTCCAGCGCGACCTGTTCACCGCGCGCGTCGTGTCGGACTACATTTTCGCGAAGGACAAGATCTTCGCGCATCTGAACCTGACCGACAAAGAGCTGGCGCTGTACGACCGGCTCGTCACGCTGATGGAGCGGGAGATCCCGAAGCCCGACGCGGTGATCTACCTGAAGGCGAGCACCGAGTTTCTGATGGAGCGAATCAAGAAGAGGTCGCGGCCCTACGAGAAATCGATGCCGCGCGAATACATCGACGTGCTCAACCACGCGTATAACTATTTCTTCGCGCACTACGACGAGACGCCGCTCCTCGTCGTGAACAACATGGACGTCGATTTCCTCCATCACCCGTGGGAGGTCGAGCAGATCGTTCGCGAGGTCGATGCGCTCCGGAGCGGAACTGTCCAGTTCGTCCCGAAGAAGAGCGGCGTGTGACGGCGGACGGGCGCGTCGGGGTCAACGACCTCCGGCGGATGAAGAAGGCCGGCGAGCGAATCGTGATGGTGACCGCGTACGACTACCCGACCGCGCGCGCGGTCGATGCGGCCGGCGTCGACGTGATCCTCGTTGGCGATTCGCTCGGCGTCGTCCTGCTCGGTTACAAGGACACGCTCCGCGTGACGATGGCCGACATGATTCACCACACGGCGGCCGTCGTCCGCGCGAAGACGCGCGCGCTCGTCGTCGCGGACATGCCGTTCTTGTCGTACCAGACCGACGTCCCGTCCGCGATCCGGAACGCCGGCCGCCTCGTGCAGCGCGGCGGCGCGGTCGCGGTGAAGCTCGAAGGGGGCCGCGAGTTCGTCCCGGCGGTCGAAGGGATCGTTCGCGCCGGGATTCCCGTGATGGGCCACCTCGGCTACACGCCGCAATCGATCCTCCGGTTCGGGGGGCCGCGCGTGATGGGAAAGTCGGCGAAGGGCGCCGAGCGCCTTGCCGACGACGCGCGCGCTCTCGAAGAGGCGGGCGTGCTCGCGATCGTTCTGGAGGCGATGCCGCCGGACGTCGCGGCGGAGGTCACGGCGAGGTCGGGCGTCCCGACGATCGGGATCGGCGCGGGGCCGCGGTGCGACGGTCAGGTGCTCGTGACGCACGACCTCGCGGGGATGTTCGACGACTTCACGCCGCGGTTCGTGAAGCGATTCGGCGCGGTCGGCGCAGCGCTGACGGAAGCGACGGCGGCGTTCGCCCGAGAGGTTCGCGCCGGGACGTTCCCCGACGCCAACCACTCGTACGGGAGGCCGGAGGCCGAACCGTCATGATGAGCGTGCGCCAGGTCGGCGATCTGAGGCCCACTCTCGTGCGCGCCCGCGGCGACGGAAAATCGATCGGGTTCGTGCCGACGATGGGCGCGCTCCACGAGGGGCACCTCTCGCTCATCCGCGAGGCGCGCCGCCGCGACGACTTCGTCGTCGTCAGCGTCTACGTAAACCCGACGCAATTCGGCGCGTCGGAAGATCTCGCCCGCTATCCGCGCGACATCGAGCGCGACGCCGAGCTGGCGCGGAGCGCCGGGTGCGATCTGTTCTTCTGCCCCCGCGACGAGGAGATCTATCCGGCCGGGTTTTCGACGAACGTCGAAGTCGGCGGGCTCTCCGCGCTCCTCGAAGGGGCCTCGCGGCCGGGGCATTTCGCGGGCGTCGCGACGATCGTGCTGAAGCTCCTCAACCTCGTCGGGCCGTCGCGCGCCTACTTCGGCGAGAAGGACGCGCAGCAGCTCGCCGTCGTGCGAAAGATGGTCCGCGACCTCGACCTCCCGGTCGAGATCGTGTCGATGCCGACGGTGCGCGAATCGGACGGCCTGGCGATGAGCAGCCGGAACGCGTACCTCTCCGAGCCGGAGCGCGCGCTCGCCCGGCGGATTCCGGAAGCGCTGGAGGCGGCGCGCGCCGAGATCGCGGGCGGCGAACGAAGCCCGGTCGTCGTGCGCGAGGTCGTCGCCGCGGCGCTCGGCCGCGAATCGGGGGTCCGCGTCGAGTACATCGCGACCGTCGACCCGGAGACGTTCGCGCTTCTCCCGTCGCTCCGCGGCGAGATCCTCGTCCTGATCGCCGCGCGCGTCGGCGCTACGCGTCTGATCGACAACGTGCGCGTCCGCGTCGGCGAGGCGGCGCGGTGACGGCGCCGGCGGCCGAGCCCCAGCCCGCGGCCGAGCCCGAGATCCGGTCGATCATCCTCGCGGCCGGCGAAGGGACGCGGATGCGCTCCCCGCTTCCGAAAGTGCTCCATCCGGTCGGCGGCCGCCCGATGCTCTCGTGGGTCCTCGCCGCGGCGCGCGCGGCGGGCGCGCGGCGCCACGTCGTCGTCGTCGGGTTCGGCGCCGACTCGGTCGAGGCGGCCGTCCGCGCGCCCGACGTGTCGTTCGTCCTGCAGCGCGATCGGCTCGGCACGGGACACGCGGTCCAACAGACGCGCGCGGCGCTCGACGGGTTCGCCGGCACACTCCTGGTGCTCGCGGGCGACACGCCGCTCCTGTCGGCCGCGACGCTTTGCACGCTCGTCGCCGCACACCGCGCGCGGCGCGCCTCGGCCACGATCCTCTCCGCTCGATTTCCGGACCCGACCGGTTACGGCCGTATCGTCCGCTCGCCGACGGGAGGCGTCCTCAGAATCGTCGAGCAGGCCGACGCGACCTCGGACGAACTCGGCATCGACGAAATCAACACGGGGTCGTATTGTTTCCAGGCCTTCGACCTGTTCGAGACTCTGAATGCGATCACGGCCGAGAACGCGAAGGGCGAGTATTACCTGACCGACACGATCGGGATGCTGATCGGACTCGGGCGGCGGGTCGAGGCGGTCGTCGCGCCCGACTGGCGCGAGGCGCTCGGCGTCAACACGCGCGAAGCGCTCGGCGATGCGGAAGCAGTCGTCCTCGAGCGACGGCGCGCGGAGGGACGGGAGGGAGCGGTGTGAGGGGAAAGGGCGGTGGGGGCCGGGCGAAGAAGGCGGCGCGCCCGCGGGCGGTGCGCGCGAACGCAACCCGTGCGAAGGCGACACGCACGAAAGCGGCCCGCGCCAAGACTGTCGGAGCGCCCGCAGGCTCCCTGAACTGGCCGGGCAGCCTCTGGTCTTCTTGGCGGATGGCGTACATTCTCCGCGCCGACGAGACCGGATGCGTCTTCTGCGACAAGCCGCGCGAGCCCGACAACGAAGCGAACCTGATCCTCCATCGCGGCCGGCACGCGTTCGTCATTCTGAATGCGTTCCCGTATAACCCCGGCCACGTGATGGTCACGCCGTTCCGTCACGTCGGCGGGCTCGGCGAGCTCTCGCCCGAGGAACGGCTCGAGATCATGGACCTGCTCGCGCTCAGCCACGACGTGATCGAAGCCGAGATGCATCCGCAAGGCGCGAACGTCGGCGTCAATCTCGGACGGACCGCGGGCGCGGGCATCCTCGGCCACATCCACGTGCACATCGTGCCTCGCTGGAACGGCGACACGAACTTCATGCCGGTGATCGGTCAGACGAAAGTGATTCCCGAAGGCCTGACCGAGACGTACCGGAAGCTGCGCGCGGCGTTCGCCGCGAGGGAAGGGAAGGGATGATGCGGTGAGACGCGTTCGATTGAGCTGGCCGCTTCGGCTGGCGACGCTGGCCGGGCTCCTCGTCCTGGCGCTCTACGTCGGGTCGATGATCCGGGTCGAGAAGCCGCCGCCGCCGCTGCCGACGGCGGCACTCGCCGTCCCCTCGTCGGAGATCGAGATCCAAGTTCTCAACGAGAGCGCGATCCCCGGGCTGGCCGTCCGGGTCGCGCGGTTCCTCCGCGAGAGCGGATTCGACGTCGTCGAAACCGGGAACGGAAATCGCGTCGGCCTCGCCGAGACGGAGGTCGTCGTGCGACGGGACGACATGGAGAAAGGCGCACGGATCGCGCGCACCCTCAACTGTCAGATCGTGCGCTCCGAGAAGAACGCGGACGAGCTGGTCGATGTGACCGTTTTCGTCGGCAAGGACATCGACCGGCTCGTCGGGCTGCCGCAGTAGCGGCGAGTGAGAGCGGTGTAGCGCGGCGCCGGGCGTGCGACTACAATGGGCCCTGATTCTCCTCCCACTATAGAAGGGGGTCCCGCGATGGGATTTGGCAATATCGGCCTGGCCGAGCTGATTCCGATCTTCCTCTTGATCCTGATTCTGTTCGGCGCGAAGCGCCTCCCCGAGTTCGGGCGTTCGCTCGGAACCGCCATCCGCGAGTTCAAGAAGTCGATCAAGGAAATCAATCGGGACCCCGACGACGACAAGCCGGCCAAGCCGCGGGAGCCCGAGCCACCGGCGAACAAGCCGATCGGCTGAGGCCGGCGCTCCTCGTTCCGTGCTGACGATCGCGCGCGCCGACTCCGCCGAGTCGATCGCGACGGCGCGCGAGCTGTTCCTCGAGTACGCTGCCTCTCTCGGGATCGACCTCTGCTTCCAAAACTTCGACGCGGAGCTTGCCGGCCTTCCGGGAGATTACGAGCCGCCCGGCGGCCGACTCCTGCTCGCACGGTGGGACGAGCGGGTCGCGGGGTGCGTCGCGCTCCGGCCGATCGAGCCGGCGATCTGCGAGATGAAGCGGCTGTTCGTGCGCCCCGCGTTCCGCGGCAAGGCGATCGGACGCCGGCTCGCCGAGGCAATCCTCGACGAGGCGCGGGCGATCGGTTACGCGCGGATGCGCCTCGACACGCTTCCGTCGATGACCGAGGCGATCGCGCTGTACCGTACGCTCGGGTTCGCCGAGATCCCCGACTACCGGTTCAATCCGGTCGCCGGCACGCTCTTCATGGAGCGAACGCTCGACTGACCCCGCCGCGGCGCGTGCCGTGCTCCGGCCGGACGCCCGCCTCTCACATCAGCGTCGCGAGGACCTGGATGCGCGCCGCTGCGATCTCGTTCCGCGGATCGACGTCGAGCACCTTCTTCCAAGTTTTCGTCGCCTCTTCGTAGCTTCCCTGATCCTCCAACTCGAGCGCCTCGGCCGTGAGGAACTTTGCCTCGACGTAGTCCTTCCGACCCTTCATCGCGCCCGACTTCTTCCCGAAGTAATCGTCGGTCATCCGTCGGAGCGGCGACGCGCCGCCGGCCGAACCCGACGCGATTTTGTCGATCCCGTCGGCGATCGCCTCGACGAGCGCCTTCTCGATCTCGAGAAACTTCTCCGGGTCGCCGCTGTAGTCGCCCGTGATCTGCTTGACGAGGATGACTTCGCCCGTCGCGGTGTGGACGACGCGCGCGTCGATCCGGACTTTCTTCGGCGAGAGGATCATGTATTGGCCGAACAGGAACGTCTGCGCCCCGAGGAACTGCCCGGCCTTGACCGCCTGCCCGGCATCCGCGAACCCGGACTGCCCGAGCTTGATCTCGTCGAGAAGCTGGCCGGTCCGCTGGCGGTCGACGATCTTGAGCCGAGTCGCCTCCGCCAAGTCCGCGGTCACGGTGTGGACGAGCGCCGATTTGAACAGCGAGAAGTCGTAGTTCCGAAACTTCCCCTTGTAGACCGAATTGTCCTCGAAGTCGCCGACGGCGACCGTGTTGATATCGAGCGTCCCGCCGGTCCCGGAGAAGAGGCTGTCGCGGACGGTGTTGTACAGCCCGATGACCGGCGGCGGGTAGCTGTATTCGGGGGAGAATCGCGCCGTCGCGTCGGTCGTGAGCATCCCGGCGATCGATCCTTTCGCCCTCGGCGGCTGGCGGAGCGCGACGTACGTGCACGCCTGGCACTTGTACGCGTCGACTTTCGCCGGAGCGTCGGCCTCTTTCGAGGCGACGACCTTCGTCGAGAGTTGAAGGGCCCTTTCGTAGTCCTGCTCGCGATACGCCTCGCACGTCGCGTTCGCGAGGCTGCCGAGCGAGCCGTCGGGGGAGTCGGCGCCGAAACCGGACGAGGCCGCGATGACGAACGCAACCAGAGCGACGCCCGCGACGGTCGTGACGCCCCAGCGACTGCGCGGGGCTCTGAGATTCGCTGCGAGCTGATTCCAACTCATGATGTCACCTCCCGTGTCATGGCCGCGCGTCGACCGCGCGCTTTTCGTAATTGAGGATCAGCTTCGTGTTCGCGTCGCCCGGCTTGACATCGTACTTCAGCACGATGTTCACGCCGATCGGCGCATTGACGACTCGGAAATGGTGCACACCCTCGCCGAGCGTGACTTTGAAGTTGCCCATCTCGTTCCGGTTGGCCGACTCGTCGTCGACGTAGACTTCGGCCCAGCCGGGGTACGCGCTCACTTTGTACGTGCGCCCGGCGCCCGACGCGGCGGGTTTCGTCGCCGAAGAACCGGCGCTCGGCGCGACAGTCCCGCCCGTCCCGCTCGGCGGCTTCGGCTTCGGCGCCGCGGCGTTCGCGAGCGCGAGAGGACCCGCGTCGGAGATTCCATCGCTACCCGGCTCGAGCGTCACCTTCGTTTCGTACGCCTGAAATCCACCTTTCGCGACCTTCACGCGATACGACCCGGACGGAAGATCCTCGAAGCGCGCGGGCGTCACTCGGTCCGTCCGACGATCGTTCAGCCAAACCTCGGCGCCGCTCGGCTCGGAGAAGACTTGGAGACTGGCCGTCGTCACTTCTTCGCGCGTGAGCGTCTGCGAGTACCGGTTCTCGCCCGGTTCGAGGAAGACGACCATCGCGTGCGGATGCCATCCGGACAGTCGAAGCTCGAGCTGCGCGCGCCCGGGCGTCAATCCGCCGACCGAGGCGGGCGTCGCGCCGCGCGCCGCGCCGTCGATAGAAACCTCGGCGCCCGGAGGATCCGTCTCGACGAGGAGCGTCGCGGTCGAATCGGACGGCGAGGCGGCCGGCGCCTTGGCGCGAATGAAATACGTCGAGCGACGGAATGCGGCGTCATCGACCGCGTACGGGTTGTCGAACTCGAAGCGCGGAGCCGCGCCCTCGTCGCCCGCCGCGGAGCTCACGCGGATCTGCACGTCGCCGCCCGACCGCGACGGCTGCACGCTGACGCGTCCGTCGGAGGCCGTTTTCCCGAGAACCTTCTCGCTGCCCACCTGACGGATCTCGACGCCGGCGACGGGCTTGTTCTCCTCGTCTCGCACGTCGATCGTCAGCTCGCTCTTGCCTCCGCAACCCGGCGCCCACACGAGGAGCATCACGATTGGGAGTGAGGCCCTGACGAGGCGGACAACTATGGAGAGGCGAACCGAGAGGCTGCGCGCGCGGGGACGACTCATCGCCGGGCCATTGTGTTGCCGGCTCCAGGGTGTGTCAACTTCCGCTTCGCCGGCCGCTCTTCGGATCCGCGAGCCCGACCTCGCGCCGCGCGGCCTCGCTCAGCGCGGGGAGCGCGGGCGCCCTCTTCGCCCACTCGTCGTCGAGCCGGATCGCGAACACGGCTCCCTCGCGAGGAAACGCGATCTCGCCGTCGGGCCACGCGGCGAGCGGAATCTCTTTCTCCTCGACGAAGCCGAGCGCGTCGCCCGGCCGGGGCCTCAGCCAATCGCTCACGCGGGCTCGCGCACCCGGATCGAACGGCAGATCGAACCGCCCGCCGACCTCGATCGGTCTCTCGGCGCGGGCAGGGTCGCTCGGCTCGGCGGCGTCCGCGATCGACGGCTCGCCGGCAAGGGAGACGGCGAGCGCGTGTCCAGGCGGCGCGGCGACGATTGTCCCGCGAAGCCGCGCGATCGGCGCGCCGCTCGCTGACGCGTACGGCGCGATCGCTTCGTGCATTTCCCGGAACGCGAGCGTCCCGCGATGCCAGGGCCACGCGACGCGCGCGAGAGCGGCGGCGACCGGCCGCGCGAGTTCCGCCCCGTCGAGAAGCCGGCCCGCCGGCCCGCGCGCCGCCATCTCGGCGCGGCACGCGTCGTACGCGGCGGCGAGGTCGGCGAGCGCGTCGCGGCCGCCGCGCACGGAATCAGCAGCGCGCGCCAGCCGCGCTCCGAACGTCGGGTAGAAGATCGCCCACCATCGTCCGGCGGTCGCCGATTCTAGCCGCGTCGCGGTTTCGTCGAGCGGCGTGCCGGGGGCTGTCGCGGCGAACCGCTCGCCGAGCCCGCGCATCGCGAGGGTGGCGGCGCCGCCGATTACGACCAGGGCGAGGCCGATGGCCGCGGCCGCGACGCTCGCCGCGCCGATCGCCGCGGCGGCCGGGTGGCGCGCGGCGCGGCCCGGTGCAGCGCGGCCTGGCGCAGCGCCGTCCCGCGCGGCGCGGTCCGGCGCGGGCGCGACGCCCGCAGTCGCCCCGCCATCTGCCGCGCCGCCGCCCGCATCTTCCGCCGGCGGCACGGGAAGCGACTCGGGTTCGGCGAGGCGCCACACAAGAACCCCGATCGCGCGCGACAGTAACGGGCCGACGCCGACGGCAGCCGGGCCGCGGCGCCGGGCGCCGGCGGTGCGCTCCGCCCGCTCGGTCGTTGCGCTCACGCGGCCGGCGCCCCGCGCGACGTCACCGCCTCTCCGCGGCGGATTCCGACCGGGCGAGGGAATCCTCGATGCGATGGAGCGCGCCGGCCGGGAGCAGGAGGAACGTCGCGATCGAAATGCCGAGGAAAATGAGCGAGGCGGCGAGCGAGATCCATCCGGGCGAGCGCGGGCTGTCGGGATCGCGCGGCCTCCTCCGGGGCGACGACAGCGCCATCGCTCGACCGTCTCGCTCGCTCCCACTCACTCGTTTCGATCCTCCACCTTTGCTTGACCTCTTCCCGTCGAGCGGGTTAGATAGTACCGGCCTCCGCGAAGGGGGTCAAACGGTGGCGCGGCCGACCCGCCCGGCGGACCCCGACCGGAGAAAATTCTCTCATTCATATGGACTCTGAGGCCTTTCCACCCTCCGTCGGCGGCGCGAGCTCGCCCACTGACCACCCGGGCGATCCGACCCTTTCTCTCCTCGCTTTTTTTCTTGAGATGCTGCGGGGGATGGAGGAGTTTCGCCGCGCGTATGGCATCAAGGGCGCGACCTCGGAGCTCTCGGCGTTCCCGCCGGAAGAGCTGGCGAGGCGACTCCTTGCCGGTCCGGAGAGCGGCCGAGCGCGGGACGCGCTGATGGCGGGTGTGCAAGACCTCAAGCTTCACCATGCGGCTTTGATCGAGGGGTACCACGAAGCGACCCATGCGGGCGCGAAGCGACTCCTCGACGACCTCGACCCGGAGGCGATCCGTCGCGATTTCGCGGGCGCGCGGGTTCGCGTCGGGCCGCTCTCACTCGGCACGAACTTGAGGCCCGTCCTCGTGCAGGTCGTCTGGGAAGAGTTCTTGAGGAGGTTTCAGCAGCTCCGCGCTCTCGAGCCGGCCGATTTCGAGCGATTTTATCGGGAAGGATTCCGCGACGGATATCACCGTTTCCGCGAGGCCCGTCCGGGTCGCGCCGCCGCCGATGCCGCGAAGGCCGCCGGATGACGACCGCGGCGAAACGAAGGGGGATGGCATGACGATGATGATGTCGAAGGACCGCCGGCGCGCCGGCTCCGCCGCCGCGATCGCCGCGGCCGGGCTCGCCGCGATCGCGCTCGCGCTCGGCGCGGCGGGGTGCGCGATTTTCGGTGGCGGATCGAAGGGCGGCGACGAGTTCAAGCTGACTCTCACCTCGACGTCGAAGCTCAACGCGTGCGGCAACGACGCGGGCAATGCGCTCGCCGTCCGCGTCTACCAGCTCTCGGGCGACGCGAAGATCTCGATCTCGTCGCTCGGTTCTTTGTGGGGCGACGAAGACGACGAGCTCAAAGGAGAGCTGCTCAAGTCGGACGAGTTCCTCCTCGAGCCGGGCTCGAAGGACGAGGTGAAGGTCCTCCGTCTTCCCGACGCGCAAGTCATCGCCGTCGTCGGCAATTTCTGCAAGGGGGACGGCGACTGCTGGCGCTGGTACCAGCCGCTCTCGAAGATCGGCGATTCGGCGAAGCTGACGTTCGACGAGTCGTGCATCGTCGAAGCGCGCCAGGGAAAGAAGAAATAAGCGTGACTCAGCGCGCGCGCGTCGTCTGGAGCGAGGGGCTTCTCCTCACGCCGCAGCATTTCCAGGCCCTCGATCGGTACCACGAGGAGCGGGCCGCCGAGCTGTTCCGGTCCGCCTCGCCGTTCGGGCATGGCCTCACGTCGCTCGACTTGGACGTGGACGCGATCCACAACGGGCAGGTCGTCGTCCACCGCGCGTCGGGCGTGTTGCCGGCGGGCGTCGCGTTCTCCGCGCCGGACCGCGACGAGGCGCCCGCGGGGCGGAGCATCGGAACGCTGTTCCCGATCGGCGAAACGCGGTTCCCGATCTATCTCGGCCTTAGGTCGCATCGCCCCGGCGAGGCGCAGCTCGACGTCCCCGCGACGGGAGCCGCCGGTGACCGCCGCTACCGCGAGGCGACCGTCAAGTCGATGGACGAGACGACGGGCGAGATGGAGCGGGAGATTCGCGTCTGCCGGCCCAACCTCAAAGTGTTGTTCGCCGGCGACAGCCTCGGCGACTACGATCACCTGCCGATCGGGGAGGTCGTTCGAAAGCCAGAAGGCGGCTTTACGTACCGCGCTGATTTCGTGCCGCCGTGCGCCAGTGTCGGAGCGTCGGAACAGCTGATGCGCACGTTGCGCCGACTTCTCGAGATCCTCGTCGCCAAATCGTCGGAGCTGTCGGACCGCCGCCGGTATAGCGGGAAGGGAATCGCCGAGTTCGGGCGCGACGACGTCGCGGGATTTTGGCTGCTCGGGACGGTCAACGGCTCGATCCCGATCCTGGCGCACTTTCTCCGCGGGCGGAACGCGCACCCCGAGATCGTCTACCGCGCGCTCGCGCGGCTCGCCGGCGAATTGACGACGATGAGCGACCTTCTCGTGCGCGACATCGCGCCGTACGATCACGATCGGCCCGAAGCGACGTTCGCGGACCTCGGAACTCGAATCCCGAAGCTCCTCGAGACGGTCCTCCCGCGGCACTACACGCGAATCACGCTCACGCGCCGCGACGAGGCGGTCCACGTCGGAAAAATCGAGGACGATCGACTCCTCGATGCGGCGGTCGGGTTCTACCTCGGCGCGTTCGCGAACATGCCGGCGGCGGACCTGACGGCGAACTTCCCGAACAAGGTCAAGATCGCGTCGCCCGACCGGATCGACCTCCTCGTCGCGAGCGCGCTCGCCGGCGTCGCGCTGCGGCACGTGCCGAGCCTACCGCCGTCGCTCCCCGTCCAATCCGGCTACGTCTACTTCCAGATCGACAAGTCGGGCGACATCTGGGGGATGATGGCGGGCGCGCGGGCGATCGCGATCTACGCGCCGCCCGAGTTCCCCGGCATCCACATGGACCTCGTCGCGGTCCGGGACTGACCGGGCCGCGATGTCCGCCGCATTCTCGAGCCTCTTCCGCCGGCGCGGTCCGGCGCGGCCGGGACGTCCGCCGCACGGCCCGGCGCATGCGCACGGCGGCGCGGGCGGCAGCGGCGGCCCAGGCAGCGGCGCCCCGGGCTCGCGCGCCGAAACCCGGCGGCCCGCCGCGCTCGCCGAACTCTGCTCCGACCTCTTCTCGATCGTCATCACGCTCCGCTCTGGCCGCGACCTCGGCGAATCCACTGAAGTCCGGCAGCGAATCGTTCGCCTCCTCGAGAAGATGGACAAGGACGCGCGGCAAGCGGGCTATTCGTCGTCTCTCGTCGAGAGCGCGAACTTCGCTCTGATCGCCCTTCTCGACGAAGCGATCATCATGTCGCAATGGCGCGGGCGCGCCGCGTGGCTCGCGACGCCGCTCCAGCGCGAGCTCCTCAAGATCAACGTCGCCGGCGAGGAGTTCTTCACGCGGCTCGAAAAGCTCCGTCAGAACGTCGCGGAGAACGGTCCGGCGCTCGAGGTCTTCTACGATTGCATGGCGCTCGGGTTCGAGGGGCGGTATCGCCTCCTCGGGCGCGAAAAGCTCGAGGTCCTGCTCGCCGATCTGTCACGAGAGATCGCTGGCGCCAATCGGTGGAACGTCGAGGACCTCTCGCCGTCGTGGCGCCGCCCGGACGACTTCGCGGAGGTCGTCGGGGACGGCGTGCCGGTTTGGGGCACGCTCCTCGTGTTCGTTCCGGGCGTGATCCTGTTGATTCTTCTGTTTGCCGCTGTCGGGCGCGGCGCGGCGGGGAAGACGGCCGCCGACGTCCAACAGTTCCTGACGAACGTGGGGCGCTGAGTCTTGCGGGGCGGCAAAGCATGAACCCGATGAACATGCTCCGCCCGTTCGCGCTGGCCACGACGGGCGGCTGCGTGTTCGTCCTTCTTGCGCTCTGGGCCGCCCCGCAGCTCGGGATCCGCGGCATCTGGATGATCCTCCTCGTCGTGGCGATCATCGTTCTGTGGGTCGCGGTGATCCTCATCCTCCGCTGGCGGGCGAAGAAGGCGGCCGCCGCGCTCGAGAAATCGATCGAGCAGCAGGCAGAGCAGCAGATCGCGAGCAGCCGCCCCGGCCGCGAGGAGGAGATCGAGCACCTCAAGACGCAGCTGCTCGAGGCGATCGCGGCGCTTAAGGCCTCGCGCGCCGCGAAGGGGCGCGGCGGGAGCGGCGCGCTGTACGTCCTGCCGTGGTACATGATCATCGGCCCCCCCGCGGCCGGTAAGACGACGCTCCTCGCCAACTCCGGGCTCAACTACCCGTACCTCGACCCGTCGCGGAGCCGCGCGTCGGTCAAGGGAGTCGGTGGAACGCGAAACTGCGATTGGTGGTTCGCCGACGAGGCCGTCATCCTCGACACCGCGGGGCGGTACGTGCTTCCGGCCGAGGCGGACGACTCGCAGGAGTGGCTCGCGTTCCTCGATCTCCTCCGCCGGCACCGGAAGAAAAAGCCGATCAACGGGCTGATCGTCGGCGTGTCGATTCAGGATCTCCTGACCGGCGGCGAAGAAAACGCCGAGTTTCACGCCCAAAAGATCCGGACCCGCATCGACGAGCTGATCAAGCAGCTCGGCGTCACCTTCCCTATATACGTCCTGTTCACGAAGTGCGATCTGATCCGCGGGTTCGTCGAGTTCTTCGGCGAGCTGTCGAAGACGGAGCGTGCGTCCGCGTGGGGCGCGACGATCGCGATCGACCGCGCGACGCGCGAACCCGCCGCGCAACTGTTCGACGAGCGGATGGACGAACTCGGCGGCGCGCTCCGCCAGGCCCGCATCCCGCGGATCGCACAGGGGGGGCGCCCCGAGTCCCGCCAAGAGGTCCTCTTCTTCCCGCTTCAATTCGGCGCCGTCCGCCCGCGCCTCTCGCGGTTCGTCGAGATCCTGTTCCGCGAGAACCCGTACCAAGAGCGGCCCGTGTTCCGCGGATTCTATTTCACGAGCGGGACGCAGGAAGGCCGGCCGATCGATCAGGTCATCAACGCGATGCTCCGCGGGTTCGGCCTCCCCGAGGGCGAGGAGGGGATGTACGTCGAGCCGACGCAGACGAAGAGCTACTTCATCGAGAACGTCTTCTCGAAGGTGATCTTCCCCGATCGCCACATCGCCGGGCCGTCGGCCGAAGGCGAGCGGAGGCGCCGCGCGCTCCGCGTGAAGGTGTTCGCCGCGGGATGCATCGGGCTCGCGCTCCTCACCGTCGCGCTGTTCGTCCTCTCCGCGTCGAACCGCGCGCTTCTCGGGCAGGTGAGAAAACTCTCCGACGAGGCGACTTCGTCCGCGCACGGCGGCCGGCTCGATTTTTCGCTCACCGACCTCAAGACGCTCGAGGCGCTCCGCGCGCGGCTCGACGAGATGGACCGCCGCGCGCGCCCCGGCTCGAAGGTCGTGATGCTCGCGACGTACCAAGGCGAGCGCGCGGCCGAGGCGAGCCGGCGGCTTCTCCTCTCCGTGCTGCGGAGCGCGGCGATCGCGCCCGCGGCGCCCGCGCTCGGCCGCAACCTCCGCGCCTACGCGGACAGCACCAGCCTCTCCGCCGGGTTCTCGCGCTACTACAACTGGTACCGAACGTGGCGAATCTTGCAAGACCCGGCCGCGCGGCTGAAGAAGCGCGAAGACGCCGCGGCGGTCGCGGGCGCGCTGGCCGACTACTGGGCGTCGGTCGCGCAGGGCGGCGGCGATCGCCTCGAGTTCGAGAGGCTCCTCAGGCTGCAGCTCGAATACGCGAGCCGTTTCCCGCAGATTCTCTCCGACGTCTTCCCGCCCGACACGCGGCGCGACGAGTCGCTCGACTACGCCGCGCGCGCGGCGATCCGGCGCTACTGGTCGGCCGACGGAATCTACCGCTCGCTCGTCGAGGCCGGCGAGGCGTCGACCGCCGTCACGGTCGCGTCGCTCGTCGGCGGCGAGCAGGGTCTCTCCGGAGCGGCGACGGTGCCCGGCGCATTCACGATGGAGGGATGGAGCGGGCCCGTCCGCAAGTATCTCGACTGGCTCGAGACGGTCCGCGGCGAGGAGGCGCTCCGGACGGCGTGGGACGGCGATCCGCCGCGCATCCGAGACGACCTTCTCTCGCGCTACGGCCGCGAGTACGCCGCCGCGTGGGGCACGTTCCTCGGCGGCGTGCGCGTGAAGGCCGGCGCCGGGCCCGAGGAAACGGGCGCGTTCCTCGAGCGCGCCGCGACCGAAGGCTCGCCAATCCTCAAGGTCCTCCGCGGCGTCGATCAGAACACCCGCTTCGAGAAGGAGTCGGACCCGGCCCTCGTCAGCGTCGAGGAGTCGTTCGGCGCGCTGCACGAGTTCTTCAGCCCGCCGGGGAAAGGAAACGCGTTCAAATTCCTGAAGGGACAAATCTCGGGCGAGAAGGCGCCGTACGCGGAGTACGTCGAGAAAGTTGGCGGGCTCAAAGATCGGTTCGCCGCGATCAGCGCGGAGAAGAATCCCGCGCGGAGCGCGCCGGTCCTCGCGCTCACGAGCTGGGTCGACACGCGAATCCCCGGCACGGGACAGAACGCCGTCGCGACGGAGCTCGCGCGCGCGCTCAAGCTCCCGGCCAACGCGATCACCGGCACCGTCGAGGTCGTCGCGTCCGGCGAGATGGGCGCGTCACTCCAGGATGCGTGGGGTCCGGTCGCGCGCGAGTTCCAGGAAACGCTCGCCGGGCGTTACCCATTGTCGGCGGGCGGCAAGGACGCCGCGCTTGCCGACTTCGAAAAATTCTTCGCGCCGGGCGGAACGTTCTGGTCGTTCTACGACGCCTCGCTCGCGGGGATCGTGTCCGAGGACGGCCGTCAGGTGACCGACCCGCGGGCCCACCTCTCGCCCGGGTTCCTCGGATCGTTGAACGCGGCGTGGCGGATCCGCCGCGCGTTGTTCGCCGACGGGAGCGGCGCGGGATTCTCGTTCTCGGCGCAGACCGAGCCTCCCGAGCGCGACAAGAAAATCGTGATGCGAAGCGTGCGGCTCGACGTCGGCGGCCAGTCGTTCGTTTATCAGATGGGGCCGAAGAACTGGGTCACGATCGAGTGGCCCGGGAAGAGTCCCGAGTCGGGTGGGCGACTTTCGCTCGACGCCGGGTCGTCGGCGAAGATCGATCCGCTCGCGTTCGACGGCGCGTGGGGGTTCTTCCGGCTGCTCGACAAGGCGACGATCGGGCGCGGGGCGTCCTCCGGCGAGCTCTCGCTCGGATGGCACGTGACGGCGCAGCCGAAGGACAGCAAGGCCTCGCCCGACGTCTTCGTGAAGTACGACCTCCGCGGACTCCCCGCCGCGCACCCGTTCCAGAAAGAGATCTTCCGCTTCTCCTGTCCGGCGCAGATCGTCTCCGCGGCGCGATGAGCGCGCGCCCGGCCGGCCCCCTCCCTCCGGGCTGCTTCGGGAAGCTCCCCGCGGCTGCGGACTTCGTCTCGCACAACGCGGGGAGCCGCGAGGCGCTCGCTTTCGCGGACTGGCTCCGGGAGGGCGTGGCGCTCGCTCACGGCCGTCTCGCGGAACGATGGGGCGCGATGTTTCGCGCCGCGCCCGAGCACCGGTTTGTTTTTTGGCGCGCCGCGCCGCAGTCGCTCCTCGTCGGGACGCTCTCGCCGAGCGCGGATCGGAGCGGCCGGCTCTTCCCGTTCTGCGTGTTTCTGGCCGGGCCCGCGGCCGCGTTCGACGGCGCTTTGTGCGCACTCCCCGCCGCGTGCGATCGCTTTTTCGACGAGGCGTCGCGAATCGCCGCGCTGCGCGGCGCGCCGGCCGCGCCGGGTGCGCCGGCGTCGCCGCAGGATGCGGCTGCCGACGTCGCGGGGCTCGCGGCGCGCGTTGAAGCGCTCGCGGCGCTCGCGCCGGGCGCGGGCGCGGGTGCGGGTGGGGCGGCGAGCGCAGGCGCGGGCGCGGCGGCGGGCGCGCCGGCCGCCGTGGCGTCGCGCGCGCGCGACCTCGTCGGCGGCCGCACGATCGGCGATCTGAACGCGGCGCTCGGCGGGGGCGCCGAGTCCGGCGCTGCGCATCGCGTCGCGGCCAATCTCATGGCCCTAGCCCCCCGTTTCGCGGCGAGCGGCCAATCGGCATCGGGTCTCACGCTCCGCTTCCCGCTCCCCGCCGCCGGCCCCGACTCCCTCCCCGCCCTCACATTCTGGCTCGAGCTTGTCGAGCGCTCGCTCGGCCGCGCGGAAGGATTTCCGGTCCTATTCTGGTCGCGACCCGCCGGCGGGCTCCGCGGTCATCTCGACGTCTCCTTCCGAACCCCGGCGGCGGGCGCGTTTCTCCACCTGGTCGATCCGGATCTCCGGAGCGACGCGCTCTATCCTCTCGCCGAGGAGGAGGCGCCGCCGTCGCGCGCACCGGACCGACCGGGCGGCGAGGCGCTGGCGAAGCTGTCCGATCCGTCGCTCGCCCTCGCCGACGCGCTCGATGCGATCCCGGGCCGCGGGTCACCCCGCCCGGCGAACTGATCCGCCGCTCGCGCAATTGTCGCGCTTGCAACCGGAAAGCGCCCTCGTCTACACTGCCCCTGCTCATGGCCGAGGGATGAGGCTCTAGGAACGCAAGGACGCGTTGAAAGGCGGATCTTCGTGAGCACTGCAGAGCTTCTCGATCTCGGGAGCCGGCCGATCCGGCCCGACGCGGCCGCGGGAGTTCCCGGACGCGACGAGCCGGAGTTCGAGGCCCTCCAGGCGGAGGTGCGCAAGCTCGAGCTTCCCGATCAGCCGACGATCGACTGGGGCCTCGCCGTCCGCTCCGCCTCCACGCTGCTCGGCCAAAAATCGAAGGACCTGCTCGTCGCTTCGTTCCTCTGCGTCGGCCTGCTCGAGACGGAGGGGTTCGCCGGGCTCGCGACCGGGCTGACGATCGTGCGCGACCTCGTTGCGAATTTTTGGGAAACGCTCTACCCCGAGGCGAAGCGGATGCGGGGCCGGGTCGCCGCGTTCGAGTGGCTGGCCGAGCGGGGCGTCGCGCGCGTGCAGGCCAAGACGCCGGGCCCCGACCAGGCCGAGCCGATCGCAAAGTGCCTCGCGCTCATCCAGGAGATCAGCACGCTCCTCGGGCCGCGGGTCGACGGCGGCGACGCGCTCCTGTCCGATCTGCGGCGCGGCCTCGACGACGCCACGCAGAGAATGCGGAGCCCGGCGGCTCCCGCGTCCGCCGCAGCGTCCTCCGCGTCGACGTCGGGCGTCGGGGCGATCGAGTCGCCCGGCGACATGGACGCCGCGCTCGCGGAATCGAAGCGGCTCCTCCGCGCATGCGGCGATTTCCTCCGCGCCAGCGATCCGAAGAACCCGCTCGCGTACCGCCTTCCGCGAATCGCCGCGTGGATGGGCATCGCGCAGCTTCCGCCGAACGCAGACGGGAAGACGCAGATCCCGGGGATCCAGCCGCCCGATTTCCCGGAGAAGCTCGAGCAGGCGCTCGGCACGGGAACCTGGGCGGGGGTCGTCGAGCAATCCGAAGGGAAGATTGCCTCGGCCGTGCTTTGGCTCGACCTTCATCGGTACACCGCGCTCGCCCTCGAGGGGATGGGCGACGAGTTTCACGCCGCCGCGGACGCCGTCTGCCGCGAGACCGCGGCTCTCTTGGCCCGCCTCCCAGGGCTCGCCGACCTGCGCTTCCAGAACGATCAGCCGCTCGCGAACCCGGCGACGCGCGAATGGATTCGCCAGCGAGTCCTCGCGGCGTCGGCGGGGGGCGATGCGGGCGCGGCGCCGAGCTACGCGCCGGCGTCGGCTGCCTCGGCGGGCGCGGGGAGCGCCCACTTCGAGGAGGCGAAGGCGGCCGCGTGGAAGCTCGCTCGCCAGCGGAAGCTCGCCGAGGCGGTGGCGCTTCTCGAAGAGGGCGCGACCCGCTCGGCCGGGCTCCGCGACCGCGTCCCGTGGAAGCTAGAAGTCGCGCGGATCTGTCTCGATCGGGGGCGCCCCGAGACGGCACTCGCGCAGCTCGAGGCGATCGACGCCGAGGTGACGCGCGCGAGCGTGGAGGACTGGGACCCGCGCCTCTGCGCCGAGGTCATCAAGAGCCTTCTCCTCTGCCGGCAAAAGGCCTTATCCTCCGGGCGGCAACAGACGCCCGACGATCAAGAGAGAGCCCGCAAGCTCCTCGGCCGCCTCTGCCGGATCGATGTGGTCTCGGCGCTGGAAATGAACGGAAAGAAGTAGCGGCGAATCATGGCCAAAAGGAGACCGTCATGGCGAAGGAAGCATCCGTCGCTCCCAAAGAACGGGTGAACATCGTGTACAAGCCCGCGACCGGCGGCGCGCAAGCCGAGGTCGAGCTGCCGCTCAAGCTGATGGTCCTCGGCGATTTCACGTCGCGGGCCGACGAGACGCAGCTCGAGGAGCGGAAGGCCGTCAACGTGAACAAGGACAACTTCAACGAGGTGATGAGCCAGCACAAGCTCGCCGCGACGTTCACCGTCGGGAACAAGCTCTCGGGCAAAGAAGGCGAAGACATGTCCGTTTCTCTGAAGTTTGACACGCTGAAGGACTTCACGCCGACGGAGATCGCGCGGCAGGTTCCGGAGCTGGCGAAGCTCCTCGAGCTGCGCGAGGCGCTGACCGCGCTCAAAGGCCCGCTGGCGAACGTCCCGGCGTTCCGGAAGAAAATCGAGGAGCTCCTGAAGGATCCGGCTCAACGCGAGCGGATCATGAAGGAGCTGGGCGTGGGCGACGAAGGCCAGAAGGGGAGCTGACATGGCCGAAGAAGAAAAAGAAAAGCAAGCCGTGGCGGGGGAGACGACCGAGGCCGGCGGCTCGATTCTCGACGAAATCGTCCAGACGACGAAGTTCAAGCCGAACGACGAGAGCTACTCGATCGCGAAGCGCGGACTCGAGGCGTTCGTCCGCGAGCTCGTCAGGCCCGGGGCCGCGGAGCAGCGCGTCCACCAGTCGGTCGCGAACCAGATCATCGCGGAGCTGGACGCGAAGATGAGCGCCCAGATCGACGAGATCCTCCACAACGCGGCCGTGCAGAAGATCGAGTCGGCGTGGCGCGGCCTCAAGCTCCTCGTCGACCGGACCGAGTTCCGCGAAAACATCCGGATGGAAATGATCAACGTGTCGAAGGACGACCTCCTGAACGATTTCGAGGATTCGCCCGAAGTGACGAAATCCGGGCTGTACAAGCACGTCTACACGGCGGAGTACGGGCAGTTCGGCGGCGAGCCGATCGGCGCGATGATCGCCAACTACGAGTTCAACGCCGGGCCGCAAGACATGAAGCTCCTGCAGTACACGGCGAGCGTCGCGGGGATGGCGCACGCGCCGTTCATCGCGGCGGCGAGCCCGAAGTTCTTCGGCGAGGAGAACTGGCTGTCGCTTCCGAACCTCAAGGATCTCCACTCGATCTTCGAGGCGCCGCAGTACGCGAAGTGGCGGTCGTTCCGCGAGTCGGAGGACGCGCGGTACGTCGGCCTGACCGCTCCGCGGTTTCTTCTGCGGCTTCCGTACGGACAGGAGACGATCCCGGTCAAGGAGTTCAACTACGAAGAGACCGTCTCCGATGGCCACGACAAGTACCTGTGGGGGAACAGCGCCTTCACGTTCGCCTCGCGGATCTGCGATAGCTTCGCGAAGTACCGCTGGAGCCCGAACGTCATCGGGCCGCAGAGCGGCGGCGCCGTAGAGGACCTCCCCGTCCACACGTACAAGGCGATGGGCGCGATGGAGCAGAAGATCCCGACCGAGATTCTCATCTCCGAGCGCCGCGAGTTCGAGCTGGCCGAGGAAGGGTTCATGGCGCTGACGATGCGGAAGGGGAGCGACAACGCGTGCTTCTTCTCCGCCAACTCATGCCAGAAGCCGAAGTTTTTCGGACAGACGAAGGAAGGGAAGGAAGCGGAGGCGAACTACAAGCTCGGCACGCAGCTTCCGTACATGTTCATCATCACGCGGCTCGCTCACTACATCAAAGTGATCCAGCGGGAGAACATCGGAAGCTGGAAGTCGAAGAGCGATCTCAATCGCGAGCTGAACAACTGGATCAGTCAGTACGTGTCCGAGATGGACGATGCGAGCGCGGCAACGCGCGGCCGCAGACCTCTCCGCGAAGCCGAGGTCATCGTCTCCGACGTCGAGGGCGATCCGGGCTGGTTCAAAGTCGACCTGAGGGTTCGTCCGCACTTCAAGTACATGGGGGCCTTCTTCACGCTCTCGTTGGTCGGCAAGCTGGACAAGAAATAAATAGAGAAGCTAGAGCAAGTCGAGCGGCGCAAGTCGAAGATCGCCGCGCACGGTTTCCCGGGGGAGCCGCGAGGGAGGTGGCACGGTGACGCGCCTCGTCCCGCTGGGAGTTCATGTCACCTAGGAGGCAGTCGGTCATGGCGGAGACAGTTCATTTGTTTCTCAAGGCAAACGGCGCGGCCATCAATGGCGAGAGCAGCCAGACCTCGCTCGGGCGCGAGAACAGCATCGAGTGCTACTACTTCGAACAACATTGCAGGACGGCGCGCGACGCGGCGAGCGGCCAGGCCACCGGCCGGCGCCAGTACGAGCCCGTGATGATCCGCAAGTCGATGGACAAGGCCACACCGCTCCTCTGGAAGGCTTTGGTCAACAACGAAGTCATCGACGGGACATTCAAGTTCTTCCGCCCCAATCCGACTGGCGACGGGACGACCGAGCAGTTCTTCACGGTCGAGATCAAGCAGGGGCGCATTGCCAACATCAAGGACTTCGTCCCCAACACGATCCAGCCCGCGTCGTCGACGGAGCCGCCCCTCGAGGAGGTTTCGTTCGTGTTCGGCTCGATCGTCTGGACGTACACGAACGGCGGCATCACGCACAACGATAGCTGGTCGGGGAACGTGTAGCGCGACGGACCGGCCCGGATGGTGAGGCGCCCATAAACTGGGCGCCTCCTTGGGGACGGGGGGAAGTCGATCGAGAGAGGAGCGATGCCTCGCGAGCGCAGCTTGCTCGAGCGCCTGCGGAGCCCGGAGCCGGAGGCGGCGCGCACAATCCATGAGAACACGACGAGGCTGGCCGAATCGGTCCTGGTCAACCTGCGCCATCTGCTCAATTCGCGGCACGGCGTCTCGCCGATCCAAGCCGACTACGGAATCCCCGATTTGTGCGACGTCGCGCACAATTTCCCCGAAGCGATCGGAGGGATGAGGAAGGCGATCAAGGCAGCGATCGAGAAATATGAACCGCGTTTGAGGCGCGTGACGGTCAAGCACGTCGAGTCGGCGAACGACGTTCTCGCGCTCCGGTTCGAGATCACCGCGGAGCTGGTCACCGAGGAGGAGCGGGCGTCCGTCTTCATCGAGACGCGGATCGATAGCTCCGGCGAAGTCGAATTGAAGGGTTAGGAGCTCCGCGTGTTCAACAAGTACTACCAGGACGAGCTCCAGTTTCTCCGCGAGCTGGGCGAGGAGTTCGCGCGCGCGCACCCGGCAGCGGCGCACTACCTTTCCGGGCCGGGCCGCGACCCCGACGTCGAGCGCCTCCTCGAGGGGTTCGCGTTCCTAACCGCTCGCGTCCGGCAGAAGCTCGACGACGAATTGCCGGAGCTGACGCACGGGCTGTTGGGTCTTCTCTGGCCCCACTACCTCCGCCCCGTCCCGTCGATGGCGATCCTCGAGTTCTCGCCCGTGTTGACCGCGCTCCGCCAATCGCAGGTGGTGAAGCGCGGCGCCGAAGTGCAATCGATCCCCGTCGACGGGACGCCGTGCCGCTTCCGCACGTGTTACGACGTCACGCTCAACCCGCTCTCGCTCGAGGAGGTCGCGCTCGACAATCGCGGCGCGGGGCCCTCGTCGATGCGCCTCGGTTTCAAGATCTGGAACAAGTCGCGCCCGGAGGCGCTGCGGCTCGATTCGCTCCGGCTTTTCCTCCACGGCGACGCCGCGACCTCGTACGCGCTCTACCTCCACATGTCGCGCCACGTCGCGGAGGCGCGCGTCGTCGCGTCGACGGCGGGCGGCGGCACGGAGGGCGAAGCGTTCCGGCCCGTGCGATTGGAGCCGGCCGGGTTCGCCGAGGACGAGGCGCTCCTCCCGTATCCGGCGTCGTCGTTCGGCGGATACCGGCTCCTGCAGGAGTACTTCTCGCTTCCCGAGAAGTTTCTGTTCCTCGACATCAAAGGGCTCGAAGGCCTGCGCGACCTGCGCGTCGAAGACCGCTTTCACGTCGAGATTCGCTTCACGCAGCCGCTCTCGCCGACGTTGCGCCCGACGAAAGAGGAGATCCGCCTCTACTGCACGCCAATCGCGAACCTGTTCGGGCACGAGGGAGACCCGATCCGGATCGACCGGACGCAGACCGAGTACCGCTTGCGCCCGTCGGGGAAAGACCCGCTTCACTACGAGGTCCACACGATCGATCGCGTCGCCGGGTACGCGGCGGGGAGCGCGCAAGAGCGCGAGATCCCCGCGTTCTACTCGTTCGTCCACGGGATGGGAAACCGCCGCGGGCCGTACCATTTCCCGCGGCTGCGAAACTCGGTCGTCGACGACCGGATCGACACGTACGTGTCGTTCGTCGACCCGCAGGGCGAGACGGCGATACCGGATGCGGAGACCGTGTCGTTCCAGCTGACGTGCACGAACCGCCGGCTGGCCGAGGCGCTCCGCGTCGGCGACATCGGGGTGCCGACCGATTCGTCGCCCGAGTTCGTCAAGTTCCGGAACCTGACCGCGCCGACGCCGTCCGTCGCGCCGCCGCTCGGCGGCGACCTGCACTGGCGTCTGATCTCGCACCTCTCGCTCAACTACCTGTCGCTCGCGAACGTCGAGGCGCTCCGCGGAATCCTCGAGCTGTACAACTTTCAGGTGCTCCGCGATCCGCGGGCCGCGCGGGCCAACCAGCTCCGGCTCGAGGGGCTCGTCGGCGTGCGCGCCGAGCCGAGCGAGACGCTCGCGCGCGGTTGCCTCGTCCGCGGGAGCGCGGTGTCGCTCGACGTCCTCGAGGATCGGTTCGCCGGCGACGGTGATCTCTTCCTCTTTTCGTCGGTGCTCAACGAGTTCGTCAGCCTGCACGCCACGCTCAACTCCTTCACGCAGCTTTCGGTGAGGGGAACGCAGCGGGGCGAGGTCAGCACGTGGCCATGCCGAATCGGGCGCCAGACTCTCCTGTAGCCGAGTCCGCCGTCGAGCGGGTCCTGCGGGAGTGCACGCGCTATTCCTTCTACCAACTCGTGAGGATCCTCGTGCGGTCGCGCGAGAGCGCGGTCACGCCGGGCGGCGAGGGCCCGGTCGGGCGAGAGACGGTCCGCTTCCGGCCGGCGGCGAGCCTCGGGTTCGCCGCATCCGACGTGCAGGAGATCGAGGTCCGCGAGGATCCGCTCGCCGAGATTCCGATCCGCTACATCGTGACCGTCAATTTCATGGGGCTTTACGGCCCCTCGTCGCCGATGCCGCCGCACTTCACCGAGGAGATCATCTGGGCGGGGGCGGAGGGCGCGGGACCCCGCGACTTTCTCGACATCTTCCACCACCGGTTGATCTCGCTCGTCTACCGCGCGTGGGAGAAATACCGCTACCCGATCCAGTTCGAGGGCGACGCAACCGATCGCTTCACACAGCGGATCGCGTGCCTCGCGGGTCTCGGGACGCCGGGGATCGCCGAGGCCGCGGGCCTCCCGCTCCTCGAACTGCTGCGCGTGACGGGCGCCCTCGGCGCGCACCACCGGTCGGCGTCCGGCCTCGCCGGTCTTCTGCGCGACCAATTCGAGGGGATCCCGATCGATGTCGAGGCGTGCGTCGAGCGCGATGCCCCGATCCCGCGCGCGCTGGCGATGCGGCTCGGGCGGAGCGCCTCGCGTCTCGGCGAGGACGCCTGCCTCGGCGAGCGCGTGCGCGACCGGAGCGGAAAGTTCCGGATCGTGCTCGGGCCGCTCGGCCCGGACGAGTACCGCCGGTTTCTTCCGCGCGGCGAGGACCTCGAGCGACTCGCGCGCCTCGTCCGGCTGTTCGCGACGGATCCGCTCGAGTTCGACGTCGCGCTCCGGCTCGCGCCCGACGGCGTTCCCGCGCTCCGCCTGTCGCCCGAGGCGGACCTCCCGCTCGGGCTGATGAGCTGGCTCACGCCTCGCGGCGACGCGGAGGGCCGCGCGCTTCTCTCGACGCGCGGGATCGATCCGCTCTCGCGCGGCGCCGGCGTTCCGGCGAACACCCGGCCCTCCGCTGGGACGGCCGTTCGCCCGGAACCGATGACGACAACGACAAGGAGATTCTGATCATGGAAGTCGACATCAAGGGTCTCATTCGGAAGTTGAACAAGACGTGCGAGAAGGCGCTGACTTCCGCCGCCGGCGACTGCGTCAACCGCACGCACTACGAAGTGACGGTCGAGCATCTGCTCCTGCAGTTGATCGAAGAGCCGGCCTCCGACCTCCCGCCGATCCTTCGGCACTTCGGCGTGCAGACGGCGCGTCTCGTCCGTCACGTGCAGCACGGGCTCGACCGGCTCCGCTCCGGCAACGCCGGCAAGCCCGTCTTCTCGCCGATGCTCCTCCAGTGGTTCCAGGACGCGTGGCTCCTCTCGTCGATCGAGTTCGGCGACGCGCAGGTTCGCTCGGGCGTGCTGCTCCTGTTGCTCGTGAAACGGCCGGACCGGTACACGGCGGAGGATCTGCTCGAGCAACTCGAAGCGGTCCGGCTCGACGATCTCCGCAAGGACTGGCACAAGATCCTCGACTCGTCGCGCGAATCGCGCGAGACGTCGGCGGCGGCGGAGGCCGGGGCCGACGCGGGCGGCGGCGCTCCAGGCGGCGCGGCCGGCGCCGCGGCCCGCCCGGGCGGCGAGTCGGCGATCGCGCGCTTCATGATCGACTTCACGGAGAAAGCGCGCGCTGGCCAGATCGATCCCGTGTTCGGCCGCGACCGCGAAATCCGCCAGATGATCGACATTCTCGCGAGGCGAAGGAAGAACAACCCGATCGTCGTCGGCGAGCCGGGGGTCGGGAAGACTGCGGTCGTCGAGGGGCTCGCGCTCCGGATCGTCGAGGGAGACGTCCCCGACCTCCTGAAGAACGTGCGCCTTCTCTCGCTCGACCTCGGGCTGTTGCAGGCTGGCGCGGGCGTGAAGGGCGAGTTCGAGAACCGGCTGAAAAACGTCATCAACGAGGTGAAAAGTTCGCCGACGCCGATCGTCACGTTCATCGACGAGGCGCACACGCTGATCGGGGCGGGCGGCGCCGCGGGGACGAGCGACGCGGCCAACTTGCTGAAGCCGGCGCTCGCGCGCGGCGAGCTGCGCACGATCGCGGCGACGACCTGGTCCGAATACAAGAAGTACTTCGAGAAGGACGCGGCGCTCGAGCGGCGGTTCCAGCTCGTGAAGCTCGACGAGCCGTCCGAGGAGGACGCGATCGTGATGATGCGCGGCCTCAAGGAGAAATACGAGGCGGCGCACGCGATCCGAATCCTCGACGAGGGGATCGTCGCGGCCGCGCGGCTGTCGAGCCGGTACATCTCCGGGCGGCAGCTTCCCGACAAGGCGGTCGACTTGCTCGACACCGCGGCGGCGCGAGTGAAGATCGGCCGGGCCACGAAGCCGGAGGCGGTCGACGACCTCGACCGGCGGCTCCAGGCGCTCGACCGCGAGAAGCGCGCCATCGCGGGGGACGCGACGATGCGGGCCTCCGCGGGCGCGGCCGCGGCCGGCGAACGGGTGAGGGCGCTCGAGACGGAGATCGCCTCGCTCCAGGCGTCGCGGGTCGATCTGATCGTGCGCTGGGAGAAGGAGAGGGCCGCGCTCGACAAAGTGCTCGCGCTCCGGACACAGATGGGGAGCGGTGACGCCGCGCCGGGGGCCGCGGCGGGCGCCCCCCCAGGCGCCGCTGCGAGTGCGCCCGCGGACGCCGCGGCGAAAACGCCCGCGGACGCCGCGGCGAAAGCTCCAGTCGACGCGGCCGCGCTCCGCGCCGACCTCGACGCCGCGCTCCGCGAGTTCGCCGCCGCGCAGGGGGCGTCGCCGCTCGTGCCGCTCGACGTCGACGCGCGGCTCGTCGCGAACGTCGTCAGCTCGTGGACGGGCATCCCGGTCAGCAAGATGGTGAGCGACGACGTCGCCGCGGTCCTCACGTTTCGCGGCCGTCTCGGCGAGCGGATCAAGGGGCAGGACCAGGCGATCGAAGCGGTCGATCGAGGCATCCGCGCCTCCCACGCGCGGATCGAGAACCCGAGCCGGCCGACTGGCGTGTTCCTGTTCGTCGGGCCGAGCGGCGTGGGGAAGACCGAATGCGCGACCGGCGTCGCCGACCTGATGTTCGGCGGCGAGCGCTTCCTCACGACGATCAACATGTCGGAGTTTCAGGAGAAGCACACGTCGAGCCGGCTGATCGGATCGCCCCCCGGATACGTCGGGTACGGCGAGGGAGGCGTCCTGACCGAGGCGGTCCGGCAGCGGCCCTACTCGGTCGTCCTGCTCGACGAGGTCGAGAAGGCGGACCGAGCGATTCTCGACTTGTTCCTCCAGGTGTTCGACAAAGGGATGCTCGCCGACGGCGAAGGCCGCGTGATCGACTTCAAGAACACGATCGTCTTCCTGACGAGCAACCTCGGATCCGAAGTGATCCTCAGCCTGTGCCAGGGCCCGGTCCGGCCGACGATCGACGAGGTCGCGGCGGCCATCCGTCCGACGCTCCTCAAGCACTTCCGTCCCGAGTTTCTCGGCCGGCTCAAGATCGTGCCGTTCTACCCGCTCGCTTCCGAGTTCATGAGCGAGATTGTGCGGCTGAAGCTGAACAAGATCGCCGCGCGGCTCGCCGACAGCCACAAGATGATGCTCGCGTACGGCGACGACGTGGTGGACCTGATCACCAACCGATGCACGGAAGTCGAGTCGGGCGCGCGAAACATCGACCACATCGTTCAGGAGACGCTCCTGCCGCAGCTCGCCTCCGCGCTCCTGGAGAAGATGTCTGAAGGCCCGCTCCCCGACGCGGTGCGGATCACCGCCAGCGACGGAGAGAGTTTCGTCCTCGAGTTCGGGCCGACGGCGCGGGCGGGAGTCTGAGAGTGGCGCCAAGCTCCTCGGCGAGCCCAGCCGAGTTTCTGTTCGAGGTCGGCGGGCTCGGTCCCGAGGTGTTGCGCGTCGTCCACTTCCGCGGGACGGAAGGGATTTCGCAACTCTTCGAGTTCGAGATCGAGCTTGCGGCCGATGACGCGTCGATCGAGTTCGACGCCGTCGTCGGCGAGGCGGCGCTCCTCACCTGGAAGGGCGCCGCCGGCGACCGCCGCGTCCACGGGATCGTGAGCCGGTTCGAACAGACGGGGCGCGGCCGCAGCCACGCGTACTACACCGCGCGGCTCGTCCCGAAAGTCTGGACGCTCGGGTTGCGACACGGAAGCCGCATCTTCCAGAAGAAGTCGACGCCGGAGGTCCTCTTCAAGGTGCTCGAGGGCGCCGGGATTCCGACGGACATGTTCCGGAAGGACCTCGAGCGCAAGTACAAGCCCCGCAACTTCTGCGTGCAGTACCGGGAGAGCGACTTCGACTTCATCTCGCGGCTGATGGAGGAAGAGGGGATCTACTACTTCTTCGAGCAGACCGAGAAGGGTCACGTGATGGTGATCGCCGACCACGCCGCCGCGACGGTGGCGATCGAAGACGACTCCGAGATCCCATTCACGCGGGGATGGAGCGGGTTGGAGGGCGTCGAACAGGTTGCCCTGTTCCGGTGCGCGAAGCGAATCACTCCGGGCGCCGTCACGCTGATCGATTTCGATTTCAAGAAGCCGAGTCTTTCGCTCAAGGGCGGAGTGCGCGGGAACGTAGACGGCGAGCACGAGTGGTACGACTACCCGGCGGCGGTCCCCGATGTGTCGATGGCCGGTGACGTCGCGCGCGTGCGGCTCGAGCAGCACCGCGCGGAGCGCGAGCTGGCAGGCGGGGACGGGAACTGCCGGCGATTCCTCGCCGGGTATCGGTTCACTCTCGACGGCCACCCTCGCGCCGAACTGAACGGCGAGTTCCTCATCGTCCGCGTGCGCCACGTCGGGCGGCAGCCGCAGGCGGGCGAGGAGGATGCCGTCGGCGCGGGCGAGCCGCTCCCGACCTACCGGAATGCGTTCGACTGCGTCCCGTCATCGACGCCGTGGCGCTCGCAGCGGCTGACGCCGCTCCCGCGGGTTCGCGGCCCGCAGACCGCGATCGTCGTCGGCCCTCCGGGCGAGGAGATCCACGTCGACGAGCACGGACGCGTGAAAGTTCGCTTCCTGTGGGATCGGGTCGGCGCGGACGACGACACCGCCTCGAGCTGGGTCCGCGTCAGTCAAGGCTCGTGCGGGTCCGGCTGGGGGCAGATGTTCATCCCGCGCGTCGGCAACGAAGTGATCGTCGAGTTTCTCGAGGGCGACCCGAACCGCCCGATCATCACGGGCCGCTGCTTCAACGCAGCGAGCATGCCTCCGTACGCGCTCCCCGATGAGAAGACGATGAGCACGTTCCAGTCGCAGACGAGCCCGGGCGGCGGCAGCTCGAACGAGTTGCGGATGCAAGATTCGAACGGCGGCATGGAGTTCTTCATCCACGCGTCGAAGAACATGACCGTCGACGTGAAGAACAATTTTTCCGAGGAGGTCGCGGTCAACGCGAAACACGACGTCGGCATCGACTTGTCGTTGGATGTCGAGGTCGACGAGACGATCGGGATCGGCGGCGACCGCACCGTGACGATCGGCTCGAACGACAAGCTCCGCGTGCGCGGGTCGCAGACGACCGACGTTACCGGCTCGCAAACGATCACGATCGGCTCGGTGAAAAACGAGGCGGTCGTCACGGGCGCGATGACCGACAACGTGACCGGATCGAAGACACTCGACGTCGGCGCGGCCTCCGTGCGGCTCGTGTTCAAGAACTCGAGCGAGACCGTCACGGGGTCGAAGACCTCGACGTTCGGCGGCCTCGACCTCAAGGTGATCCGGTCGGACGACGGCGTGGAAGTGGGCGGCAAGCGCTCGCTCAAGGTAGGTGGGGCCTATCTGATGAAGATCGGCGGCGCGCTCGTCCAGGAAGTGAAGGGGACGCTCATGTCGATCGCGGCCGGCGCGCTCATCGCGAAGTCGGCGAACACGACCGTGAAGGCGGAAGATCTCCTGACGCTCGTCGCGGGCGCCTCGATCATCACCATGACGCCGTCTTCGATCACGATCGCCGGAACGAGCGTGAAGGTCGACGCGGAGAGCGCCCAAAAGGGCTCGTCCGTCGGGTTCGATTAGGCCATGCCCGGCGAACGACGCGCGGACTTCACGTTCGAAGGAGGCGGGCTCGGCCCCCCGGACCTCGAGGTCGTGCGGTTCGACGGAAACGAAGGCGTCTCGGAGTTGTTCCGATTCGACGTCGAAATGGTGAGCCGTGATCCGGACGTCGACATCGACGCGATGCTCGGCGCGAACGCGGTCCTCACTCTCTCGCTCCCGGAGGGCGAGAGGAAGATTCACGGCATCGTGAGCCGTTTCGAGCTGACCGGCATGGGCCGCCAACTCGCGCACTACTCCGCCCGCCTCGTCCCGAAGGTCTGGACCCTCAGCCTCCGGCGGCAGAGCCGGATCTTCCAGGGGAAAAATACGCCCGAGATCATCGCGGACGTTTTGGACGGCGCGGGAATCCCATTGGACTTTTACAAAACGGATTTCTCGCGTACCTACAAGTCGCGCAACTTCTGCGTGCAGTACCGCGAGACCGACCTCGACTTTCTGATGCGGCTCCTCGAGGAGGACGGCATCTTCACGTTCTTCGAACAGACGGAGGATTCGCACATTCTGATGATGGGCGATCACCCCGGCGCGCATCCGGAGATCTCGGGCGCCGCGACAGTCCCGCTGCGCGAAGCGGGAACGGGGATGGCGGCGGGTGAGGAGATCGTGTCGTTCCAGTACGCGCAGCGCCTCCGGCCCGGCAAGGCCACGCTCCGAGATTGGGACTACAAGAAGCCGAAGCTCTCTCTCGAGGCGGAAGAGTCGGCAGAGTCCGAGACGCAGTACGAGTGGTACGACTACCCGGGCGGATTCCCGAACCGTTCGATCGGCGGCGAGGTCGCGCTCCTGCGGCTCCAGGAGGAGCGCGCGGAGCGCGCCCGCGGCGCCGGCGAGGGGAACTGTCGCCGCTTCACGGCCGGCCATCGGTTCACTCTCGAGGATCATCCGAACGATCTCCTCGATGGCGAATACCTGATCACGCGAGTCCAGCATTGGGGGAGTCAGCCGCAGGCTGCGAGCGACGACGCGACGCGCACGGCGGCCGCGCCGGCGTACCGGAACTCGTTCGAGTGCATCCCGTCGATGGTCCCGTTCCGTCCCGCGCGCGTGACCCCGATCCCACTCGTCGCGGGGCCGCAGACGGCGATCGTCACTGGCGCGGACAGCGAGGAGATCCACACCGACGAGTTCGCGTGCGTGAAGGTGCGATTCCACTGGGACCGTTCCGGGATCACGGACGACGGTTCGTCGTGCTGGCTTCGTGTCGGCCAGGGGTGGGGCGGCGCTGGGTGGGGGATGATGTTTCTGCCGCGCGTCGGGCAGGAGGTCGTCGTCGAGTTCCTCGAGGGCGACCCGAACCGGCCCGTCGTCACAGGGCGCGTGTACAACGGCGAGAACCCGCCTCCGCACGGCCTTCCGGCCAGCAAGACGGTCAGCACGCTCAAGTCGGTCTCGACGCCCGGGTCGGGCGGCGTCAACGAGGTGAAGTTCGACGACGCCGCGGGGAGCCAGCTCGTCGCGATCCACGCCGAGAAGGACAAGAATATTCAGGTCGCGAACAACAGAAAAAAAATCGTCAACAGTTTCGAGCAGGATCGAGTCGGCGGATCCCGGTCGCGCATCGTCGGCGCCGACGAGACGATCGACATCGGCACCGACCGCGAAGAAACGATCCTCGGCGGCGAAACGATCCAGGTCCTCGGGTCGCAGACGATCGAGGTCGGCTCACTGCAAAACGTCATCGTGTTCGGGTCGAGAGGCGAAAGCGTCGGGGGGAGCTCGGTGGAGAAAGTCGGCGCGCTCAAGCTCACGACCGTCGGCCTCGGGTCGTACACGCGGTCGGTCGGCGGCGACGCAACGGAGACGGTGGGAGCCGCCAACATCGCGACGGTGAAGGGCTCGAACTCGCGGAACGTCGGCAGCGACGAGTCGGTCATCGCGACCGCGGCAAAGGTCGTGATGACGAAGGGAGATTTCCTGATGTCGATCGGCGGCACGCTCACGCAGATGATCGGCGGGCTGATCTACGGAAAAGTCGATGGAGACGTCCAGATCAGCGCGCCGACGGTCACGTTCGTCGCGGCGGTGATCCAGCTCAAGGGCGGCGGGTCGACGGTCAAGATGTCGGGCGGCCCGATTTCGATCAAGGGCTCGAAGTTTGTCGTGGATGCGAGCAGCGCCGTCAAGATCCAAGGCGGCGCAACGAAGGTGAACTGATGCCGGCGACGGATCGCGCGGATTTTACGTTCGCTGTCGGGAGCTTCGGACCTGGAGAGTTCCGCGTCGTGCAGTTCCACGGCACGGAGGGGATGTCGCGCCTGTTCGAGTTTACGATCGACCTCGCGAGCGACGAAAAGAGCGCCGACTTCGGCGCGATCGTCGGCGAGAACGCCACGTTTCGATGGCGCGTCGGCGACGAGGAGCGCGTGATCAACGGGATCGTGTGCGAGTTCGAGCAGACCGGCCGCGGCCGGGACACGTCGTACTACACGGCGCACCTCGTCCCGGCGGTCTGGTCGCTCGGCCTTCGCCGACAAAGCCGAATCTTCCAGGGACTGTCGACGAAGGGGATCCTCGAAAAAGTCCTCCTCGACGCGAAGATCTCGGCCGACATGTTCCGGTTCGATCTGAAGCGCACGTACGGCCCGCGCAACTACTGCGTTCAGTACCGCGAGACCGACCTGGCGTTCCTCGCGCGGATGATGGAAGAAGAGGGGATCACGACGTTCTTCGAGCACAAGGAGGATTCGCACGTGCTCGTGATGAGCGACCACACTGCGGCGACGACCGAGATCGACGGGGATTCCACCGTCGCGTTCCGTGAGGCGGGGACGGGGTTGGAAGGCGACGAGGAGATCGTTCGCTTCCGATTCGGCCGGCGGCTCCGGACCGGGGCCGTCACGCTCCGCGACTGGGACTTCAAAAAGCCCGCGAACCCGATCGACGTCGAGAAGGAGGCCGCCGGCGACGCGCAGTTCGAGAACTACGAGTATCCCGGCTCCTACCCGAACCTGTCGATCGGGAAGGAAATCGTGCAGGTGCGGCTCGAGCAGGAGCAGGCGGAGCGGCTCGCCGGCAACGGCGCCGGCAACTGCCGGCGGTTCGCGGCAGGGTTCCGGTTCACGATCGAGGATCACCCGCGCGCCGAGCTGAACGCCGAGTACCTCATCACGCGCGTCGCTCACTCCGGAAGCCAGCCTCAGGCCGCAAGGACCGATTTCCTCGGCGAGGCCGACGCGCCGCTCTACGAGAACTCCTTCGAATGCATCCCGTCGGACGTTCCGTTCCGGCCGCGGCGCGCGACGCCGGTCCCGCGGATCACGGGGCTGCAGACGGCGATCGTCACCGGCCCATCGGGCGAAGAGATCCACTGCGACAAGTTCGGCCGCGTGAAGGTCCGCTTCCCGTGGGACCGCTCCGGCATCGTCGACGACGCGAGCTCGGGCTGGATGCGCGTCAGCCAGCAGTGGGGCGGCTCGAACTGGGGATCGATGTTCGTCCCGCGCGTCGGTCAGGAAGTCATCGTCGAGTTCATCGAGGGAGATCCGAACCGCCCGATCATCACCGGGAGGCTGTACAACGGGCTGAACAGGCCGCCGTACGAGCTCCCGTCGATGAAGACGAAGAGCACGATCCAGACGGCGACGACCGCCGGCGGCGCGGGCGGCAACGAGCTCCGGTTCGAGGATTCCGCGGGCGGCGAGGAGATCTTCGTGAACGCCTCGAAGGACATGCTCGTCCAGGTCGAGAACGACAAGAAGCAGACCGTCGGCGCGCAGGAGACGACGACGATCGGAGCGAACCACGCTGTGACGATCGGCAACAGCCTCGCCGCGCTGATCGGGAAAGACGAGGACCAGACGGTGAAGGGCAACGATTCGCTGAAGGTGGGCTCGATGCAGACGATTCTGATCGGCGGCTCGCGCACGATCGGGATCGAAGGCTCGAAGTCGGAGACGGTCGGGAGCGCCTCGATCGAGACCGTTCTCGCGGAGCGCTCGGTGACCGTGGGCGGCTCGTATACCGAAACCGTCGCCGCTCTCGCGATCGAGCTGGTGCGAGGCGACAAGTCGACCGAGATCGGCGGCAAGAACTCGCGGACGAGCCTTGGCGAGATCGCAACGGTGAAGGGGAAGAAAAACCTGAGCGTCAGCTCCGACCAGCAGACGATGATCGGCGGGGCGCTCATGGCCAAAGTGAAGGGGAACTGGAAGATCGATGCGAAGGGCGCGGCCACGTTCATCTCGGCGTTCATGAAGATCGAGTCGAAGACGAAGATCACGTTGAGCTGCGGCGATTCGGAACTCGTCATCGACGGGAGCGGTATCGCGATCAAGACGGGCTCGCTCACGATCATCGGGGCGACGGTCAAACTCGCCGGCTCCGGGTCGAAGGCGAATTAGGGCGCGCGTGTTCTGGAGCGACCTCCTCGAGGAGCACGCGGACGAGGCCGCGTTCCTGTTCGGTCTGCGCGGCGGCGCCTTCTCGTCGCGCGCGTACGACCTCGAGTCGTCCGCGCGGCTGGAGGAACGGCTGCGTGCGCACCTGGACGGCCTCGTCCTAGGCGACGCCGACGGATGGAAAGTCGTCGAGCCGCTCCTCGCTTCAAAGATACCGGGCGAGGCGTTCGTCGCGGCGTTCGTCGCGGCGACGACCGGGGAGCCATCGCGCGTCGCGGCGCTCGCCGCGGCGCTCGCGGCGCCGGCGTGCGCGGAGGGGCTCGGCTGGGGGCTCCGGCTCGCCGAGGGCGAGGCCGACCGCGCGCTCGAGCGGCTGGCGCGGGACGAAGCGCTCGCCGCCCGCGCGCTCGCCGCGGACGCGCTCGCGTTCCGCGGACGCACCGTGCCGCCCGATCAGGTCGCGGCGCTTTTCGCGTCGGGCGATCCGCTCGCCGCGCGGTGCGGAGTCGAGATTGCCGGGCGGCTCCGGATGGCGGCGGCGCGGCCCGCGCTGGTTGCGCACGCTCGGAGCGCGGACCCCGCCCTCGCGACCGCCGCGCTCGAGTCGGCGCTCCTGGCCGGCGCGCCGGAGGCGGTCGCGGCGTGTCGTGACGGCGCCGCGCGCGAGGACGCGGCGGGCGCCGCGGCCATTCGGCTGCTCGGGGTCGCGGGGGAGGCGCGCGACCACGCGCTCCTCGCGCGCGCGGCCAAGTCGGCGCCGCACGCGCGGTCGGCCGTCCTCGCGCTCGGCCGGCACGGCTATCCCGCTTCGATCGACGCGCTGATCGACGCGACGGCCGAGCGGAAGCTGGCGCGCGCCGCGGGGCTCGCGCTCTGCACAATGCTCGGGATCGACCTCGCGGCGGAGCAGCTCGTCGCGGAGGGACCTCCGCCGGAGCGCGTCGCCGTCGCGGCGGGCGCGCCGGGCGCTGGCGCAGTGAGCGCACGCGGAACCGCCGGCGCCGCGTCCGCCGGCGGCCCGGGCGCGAGCATAGCCGGCGGCCCCGCGCCCGCATCGGCGCCCGCCCCCACACCAGCGCCCGCCCCCGCGCCGAAGATTCCCTCGCCGCGGCCGTGGGAAATCGAGATCGCCGACGCGGAGGCCGAGGCGGCGGACGACCTCGCGGAGGACGAAGTTGAGGAGGATCTCGCGCTCGATCCGGACGAAGGTCTTCCGTGGCCCGATCATGAGCGGCTCCGCGCGTGGTGGGCTCGCCGCACGCCGAAGCCGCCGCCCGACACGAGGCTCCGCGGCGGCCAGCCGTTTTCGTGGGACGCGATCCTCGCCGAGGTCCGGTCGGCAGCGCTCCCGGATCGCGACGACGCGCTCCGGGAGTGCGCGCTCCGGCTCGGGGCGCTTCCGGTCTTCGAGCGGCGCGCGTGGGCGCGGGATCAGCGCGCCGCCGCCGCCGCGCTCGTCGCGGCCATCGCGCCCGCGGCGCGCGGCGCGGCGCCGGGAACATGGACGACGATCACCAACGCGAGGGGCTAGCCCGATCCGGGACGCGCCCCGTCGCTCGACAAGGAGGACGATCATGATCATCGAACGCATCGAGAGAGAGAGAGCCGCACCGAGGGTGGGAACGCGGCGCGTGGCGCGGAGCGCATCGCGGAGCGGAACGCCGGACGAGGCGCGCGCTGCGACGCAACCCGGCGCGGCGCGCGGGGCCGAGCAGAACGCCGCGGTGCGCCGGCGAATCCGCGGCGCTCAGATCGGACGCCTCGTCGCCGTCGAGACGGGCGGCGCGCCGATCGTCGATTTCCCTGGAGCCGCGGCGGGCCCGCGCGTGGCGATCCTCGCGGCGCCATGTCCGCACGGACTTCTCGAGGGAGCGGTCGGCCGCCACGTCGTTCTCCTTTTCGAAGGGGGAAACCCGGCGCATCCCATCGTCGTCGGCTGGGTTCAGGAGACGGCGCGCGAGCCGATCGCGCCGCGCCGCGTCGTCCGCGTCGACGGACGTCGGATCGTGCTGGCCGCAGAGAGCGAGATCCAGCTGCGTTGCGGCGCCGCGAGCCTGACGCTCACCGCCGACGGCAGGATCGTCATCAAGGGGAAGAACCTGCTGGCGCACGCGGACGAGATGCACAAGATCCGCGGCGCGGCCGTGAGGATCAATTAGCCCTTGGAGCTGATCAACACCACGCGCTTCGCGGGGCAACTCGTCGTCCTGCCCGACAAGGACGGGTTCGAGACGCTCGTCGCGGTCCTGAAGGGGACGTTTGCGATCGGGCGCGGCGAGTGCGTCCCCGCCGAGGAGCAAGCGCCGATCGTGGCCGCGGACGAGTTCAACGGCAAGCCGGGCGAGTCGAGCACGAAGTACGAGTCGGACCTCGCGCCGCACAAGCCGGCGACGGACGTCGTCCTGCTCGGACACGCGCACGCGCCGAAGCCGGGGACGCGCCACGTCGACGTGTCGCTCTCGGTCGGGCCGGTGAAACTCGCCGCGCGCGTGCACGGGGATCGGCGCTGGGGCTACGTGCTCGGCATCGCGCGCATCACCGGTCCGGAACCGTTCGAGAAGATTCCGCTCGTGTTCGAGAGAGCGTTCGGCGGGGTGCAGCCGTCGAAGGACGGAGAAGGCGCCGAGGGCGCGGAGCAACGCAACCCGCTCGGCGTCGGGTACGTGAAGAAGAAGCGGCGCTCGTACATCAACGGCCTCGCGCTTCCGAACGTCGAAGACCCGCGCCGGCCGATCAAGCGGCTCGGAAACAAGCCGCCGCCCGTCGGGTTCGGCTTCGTCGGCCGCCATTGGTTCCCGCGCCGCCGCTATCTCGGGACGTACGACGCTGCGTGGAAGGCCGATCGGCTGCCGCTCCTCCCGCGCGACTTCAACGACCGCGCGTGGTGCGGCGCGCCGGCGGCGCTCCAGGCCTCGCCGCACCTCGTGGGCGGCGAGCCGGTGCGCGCCGCCAGCGTCAGCGCGAACGGCCCGCTCGACTTCCGCCTCCCCGCGACGCGGCCGACGATCGAAGCGCACTGGGGCGGGTCGTGGACGCCGCTAGCGCCGCTCCTTGACACCGTCGTGATCGAGCCCGATTCCTCCCGCGTCTGCATGACGTGGCGCGCATCGCTCCGAATCCACGGCCGGGTGCGCGAGATGCGCGCGGTCCGGATGACGGCGGCGATCTGACCGTGCCGCCGAACGCGCTCGCGGCCGTGACCGGGATCGGGCTCTCGACGTCGCTCGGAGCGAACGCCGCGCAAGCGTGTGCGTCGTTCCGCGCGGGGCTCGCGCGCTTCCGCCTCTCGGAGCGCCACCTGTGCGTTCCGCTGGAGGAAGGCGACGGGGATCTGGAGCCGTCGACCGTCGCGCCCGCGCGTTGCTTCACGGGCCCGGCGGAGGGAATCGAGCGGCTCCTGCAACTTTCGTTTCCGGCGCTCGCCGAGGCGGTGCGCGACGCGCGTATCAGTCGCGCCGACCTCGCCCGCGGCGGGCTCTGCATCGCGCTGCCGCAGGCGTCGCGGCCGGAATCCGCCGGGTGGGAAGACGCTTTCGCGGACGCGCTCTGCCGGCGCGCCGGACTGCCGAAACCCGAGACGGTCACCGTCTCGCGCGCGGGCCACAGCGGGTTCGTCGAGGCCGCGCGGTCCGCGGTCGCGGTTCTCAACGAGCGTCGCGAGGCGGTGACCGTCGTCCTCGCGGTCGATTCTTTCCTCGACGCCGCGACGCTCGTGTGGCTCGACGAGCGCGGGCGGCTGAAATGCTCGCGCAGCCCGGAGGGCGTGATCGCGGGCGAGGCGGCGGCCGCGTGCGTGCTCGAGCGGGCGTCGCGCGCGGCGTCGCGCGGCGCGCGCGTCTGGGAGACGATCGAGGCGATCGGCGTGGCCGCGGAGCCTGCGACCTACTGGCTCGACCTCGCGGGGACGCACGCGTGCACGGGCGAGGGACTCGCGCGCGCTGTCGGCGCCGCGGCGTCGCAGCTCGCCGAGCCCCCCGCACCGCCGTGGGTGTTGAGCGATCACAACGGCGAGCGGTACCGCGCGCTCGAGTGGGGTTATGTCGTATCTCGCCAGCACGCGCTGCTCGCGAACCTGCGCGACACGTGGTTCATCGCCGATGCGCTCGGTGACGTCGGCGCCGCGGCCGGCGGCGTCCTAGCCGCGCGCGCGGCGCACGCGTTCGCGCGCGGGTACGCGCCGGCGCGCCGCGCGATCCTCGTCGGCAGCTCCGACGACGGCGCCCGCGGTGCGCTCGTCCTCGGCGCGCCGCAGAACGGAGGCTCCTGATGCCCGCGACGATGGTCGTGAACATGATGACGGTCGTGCACAAGTCGAGCGTCGGGATGGTGATGTTCTTCCCCGACGTTTGCCTCACGCCCGCGCCGCCCGCGCCGCCGCTCCCGATCCCGTACCCGAACATCGCGATGTCGTCCGACACCGACGAGGGAACGACGACCGTGAAGGTGGACGGCAACCCGATCATGGTTCAGGATTCGAAGTTCAAGTCGAGCAGCGGCGACGAGGCGGGCTCGCTGTTCGGCGTCGTGAGCCACAAGAACAAAGGGAAGGCTGAGTTCATCAACTTCTCATTCGACGTCAAGGCGGACGGCAAGATGATCGGCCGGCTTCTCGATCCGATGATCGGAAACGAGATGATGGGGAAGCCGCCGAACACGCCGCCTTCGCCGCTCCTACAACCGCCATTCGTCGTGTTGCCGCCGCCTCCGGGCAACACGGGCGATTGGTCGATCGGCAGCGCGGGCTAGCGCGCGGAGTGAATCGCTCATGAGAAAGCAGTACGTCAACCTCGACTGGAATCCAGAGAAAATCGAATGCGGGCGGGGCGTTTTCCTCAAGGCGTCGATCGACGAGACGGGGCCTCCGGGAAGCTCGGAGAAGCAGAAAGCTTATTTCTTCATCGAGCCCGACGTCGGGAACAACATGAAGGCAAAGTTCCTTCCGGCTGGGAACCGCGCCGTGGGGTTTTTCGGCGAGCCGCCGCACCGCCGCACGGTCACGATCAAGGACAAGAAAGTGACCGGAGTCGCCTCCGTCTCGACGGTCGGCGGGGACAAGTTCAAGTTCAAGGTCGGGCAGAAGGATGACAAGTCGGACGCGAAGGACTATCCGGAGCTCGAGATCGAGACGTGGCGCAAGATCTTCGTCCGGGTCGGCAAAATGGCGAGCTGCAAGTCGGTCAGTCCCGGCTCCCTGCAAGGTGACTTCGACCCGATGTTCATCGAACTGGAGAGCGAGGGCGCCGAGAGCGTGACCGATTGGGACGATTTCGTCAAAAGTCCCGCGAGCGTGGTCAGTGGCATGAACAAAGGCAAGACGGAGCCGGTTCACCCCGGACAGACCGCACACGTGGTCTTCGTCGATCGGATCGCCGAGCCGGAGACGATCGAGATCGAAACGGTCTACGTGGCCTCGGAGCTCAAGAAAAGCAAGGTGCAGATCTGGAAGATCCAGGGCGACCACTCCACTTGGCCGGACGATTCCGACTGGATCGTGAAAGGCGAGATTGCGACGTTCGACGACAAGGGCGATCCGCGCATGGCCTGGAGAAGCCTCGGGGATGTGGTCTCCAAGGCGACCGACAAGGGGGAGCACCACGAACACCTGAACGGGTTTGCCGTCGACCACCTGTCGATCGACTTCGCGAAGCTCGGGGCCGGACTCGATGAATGGGTCACTCGCGGCGACGGAATCCTGCAGGTGACCCTCTCGATCCGGGTCCTCTCCGGCACGGCGAACGGGAGCGCGGATCCCCGCCTCCCGTACCTAATCGTCGCGACACGGAGCGCGTGGACATACAAGGAGCGCTCGAGCAGCGCGATCAAGGGGACACTCCGGCACGAGCTCGGTCACCAATTCGGGCTCGCTCTGAGGTACATCCCGCACTACGACGAGGCCAAGGGCGAGTACTCCGGGCGCGACCAGAACATCAAGTGGTACGATGACGCGCACGGGGGCCGGGGCAACCACTGCAGCATGGGCGCGAACACGATGACGAACAAAGAATACGAGGACGGCACGTGCACGATGTTTCACAAAACAACGAAGAAGCGGGGTACGTTCTGCGCGGTTTGCAAGGTACTCCTCAAGCGCGCGAACCTCGGAATGCTCGGGAGGAGGAACGTTTGGGACCCCGGGATGGGATGGAAAGAGAGTTGGACGCCTTGACCCGCGCGACAGCGATTTCGTGAGGGTGAGATGACGCCGGACGCGGCTTCGAACGACGCGGTCTTCGCCGGCGTCGAGACGCCGAGCCGCGAGCGGTGCGGTGCGTCGCCGGCTTTCGCCCGCGAAACGCGCGGGTTCCTGATCGCGGCGCCGTCGCGCGTTGTCGCGGGCGAGCGAACGCGGCTCACCATCTGCGCGGCGAGCCAGTTCGGCGACGAGCGGCGGACGATGCCGTCTGCGCTGTGGGACGCGGCTGTTCTCGTCGTGGTTGACGTCACGCACAATCGGTTCGCAACGCAGTGCCTTGCGGATCAGTGGTCGAGCCCCTTGTCCGACGACGAAGAGGAGGACGAGGCCGCGGCAAAAGGTGAGGAGCCCGCGGCGGCCCGTCCTCCAGACCCGGCCCTGGCGTCGGCGCGGCGCCCCGGCATAATCCGCGAGTACTTCAACTTCGACGCGGGCGAGTTCGTTCCGCTCGCACCGGATGACGCGGTCTACTATCTGTTCGTCACGCGCGGGCCGTACCAATCGAACTCGGTCCGCGTGGAAGCGGTGAAGCCGCCCCGTCCGGTGCGCTAGCGATGGCTGAGCCGCTGCGGAGCTACGAGCGCGCGTCCGACTCGCCGGCGATCGAGCCGGCCGCGTCGGGCATCGTCGTCACGCTCCACAAGGGCGCCGCGTCCGGCGGCCTGATCGCGCGCGGCGCGTACCGAGTTCTCGGCCTGGACCGCGGCGCGCTCGGCAGCGCGGCCGTCCGCCAGCAAGTCTGGCTCGCCGCGATCGACCGGGACACGGGCGCGGCTTGGTGGGGAAGTCCGGGCGGTGAGGCGGTCGTGTTCGCGGAGGAGGAGCCGCCGACCGGCGCGGTCGAGGGATGGTTCAACGTCGAATTGTCTGCGTGTTGCGGGATTCCGGAGGACGTGGTCGGTCCGTTCGACGTGACCGCCGTCCTCGGGCCGTTCAAGTCGGCGCCGGTCGAGGTGCAGATTACGCGCTAGTCTCGTCGCTCTTCGCGCCGCGCGGCGCCGTTCACCGCGTGAGCGGCAGCCCGAACTCGAAGTCGATCACCTTTCCCTCGAGCGTGACCGGCGGCTTGATCTTCACGCTCGCGATCGGACCGCTGCCGCCGGCGCTCGCGTCTTCGATCACCTCGACCGTCACGACCTCATCCGGCGTCTCGCCGGCGAGTGGCCCGAGGAATCCGATCAGCTCGCTCCGGAAGAACGCCGCGACCGTGGCCGCGTCGGCGGCCGGCATCTCGTCGAGCAGGCGCCCGCAGAACTGCGCCAGGCGCGCGGCGGTCAACTGGTACGCGATCGTTCCCTCGACCGAGAGCTTTCCCGGCTTGAGGCGAAACGCCGTCACCGCGATCGGAATCAGCGCGACGTCGCGCCGCAGCGGCCCGACGATCGGCGTGAACGCCGCGCGCGACAGCTCGAGCGCTTGCATCTCCGCGAGCGCGACCTCCGTCGCGAGAGGGACCGACTCGTTCGCCTTCACCGCGAACGGTCTCGTGGCGAGCCCTGAGAAGCCGCCCCCGGTCCCGCCCGCGAGGTCGAGCGCGTGGCCGTGCGTGTTGACGCTCCGCGCGACGGCGGCCGCGACGAGCCATGCGCCCCGCCCCCACAGGTAAGAATCCGGGTTCGACTCGCTGACCATTTCGGCATGACCGCCGCCGTCGGCCGTGTACGGCGCGCGCTGGAGATACCGGTTGATCGTGAGCGCGGCCCACCGCGCGGGCTCGGTCGCTTGGAAAGCTCGCCACGGTGCGTGCGCGTTGTCGCCCAGCCGTTCGAGGAGGTCGGGGAGGCCGACGGCTTGCACTAGGAAACGGAAATCGAAGAACGCGGGCGATGCCGCCGCGACGATCGGCGCTTGCAGCACCTTCGCCATTCCCGCCAGGTCTGCGACCGCCGCGAGGTCGTCCGGCTTGTGGCTGAAATCGAAATCGAGAAGGATGAGCGAGAGCGGATCGGCGGCGCTCCGCGCGGGCTCGAACACCGCCTCGCGGAACCGCGCGGCTAATCCCTTCCGCGGGAGCGAGAGGACCTCGATGGAGACCGCTTCGCGCGCGTGCTCGAGGAGGAGCGAGAGCCCGCGCCACGCCGACTCGAGCCGCTGGAACGCCGGGGCGTGGAGGACCGCGTCGATCGCGGCCGCGGGGACCGGGGATCCGCCGGCGCCCGCGCGCTGCGATGCGATCGCCGCGGGCGCGAACGACGCCGCGTTGCTGATCGCGATGCGGGCCGCGCGCGCGCCCGCCGCGGCGGCGCCGCCCGCCGCAGGGACCTCGATCGTCGCACCGAGCGACGCGAGCCATCCGTCCGCGCCGCCCGGCGCGACGCGCGCAGGCCGGCCCGAATCGACCCCGGCGTCCGTCACGACGAGAATCCTCCAGGGCATCGGTTTCATTTTTCGTCTCCTATCGTCCGGCCGTTTGTCGGTTTTTCCGTGAGTCCGTCTCGCGCCGTCACGGGACAGTGATCATCGTCCCGGGCGGCGGCCTCAACCCGTGGTGCGTCACTGCGTCGTACGCGTCGCTCTCTGCCTGGATCCGCGCCTTCCCGTTCTCGAACGCCGTCTCGAGGTCGCGAGCGCGAGTCCGCAGGAGCCGCGCGTACAGCCTCCGGGCGCTCGTGAGGGCGCGGCGCTCGTGCCCTTTCTCGTGCGCGAGGAGCGCGCGGTAGAAGCGGTCCCACTCGCGCTGCTCGGCAGGCGACGCGGTGTCGCGCTCGACCCACCGCGGCATCTCGATCGACACGGTCATCGATATCCGAAGCACGCGCGGAAATCCGTCGTCGCTCGCGGCCTCGAAGTCCATCGACGGCCACGCCCAGTCGCAGTGCCCCGCCTCGTCTCGCCCCGAGATCGCGCCGACGACGTCGGCGAGCGTGGCGCCCGACACGTCGTACTGTGTCGTCGTCGTCGGCGCAATCAGAAGAGGCACGGCACGACGAGATCGGGCGACGTGTCGGAACGGTTCACTACTGTTCCGGCGTTCTCGGTTGCAAGTTCGACTTGCCGATGCAGAAAATGTAGGCCTTGCAGTAGACGTCGGTGCAGACGGTGCCGAGATCGACCGTGGTCGCATAGTTCCCGAACCCGTTGCAGCCCGTGAATCGGACCGTCACGGTGAGCGATTGATTGGGCGAGAGCGGGAACGACCCGTCGACGCCGAAGATTTCGAAGAAGCCGAAATCGGAGGCGCAGTCGTAGGAATTGGTCAGCGAGACGGAACCGGGGAGAGGGCTGGTTCCCGTGTTCGTTACCGTGAAACTTCTGTCGACGAAACCGATACAACCGAGCGTGTCGAAATCGAGTGTTGTCGGGCTGACCGAGCAAGCGGGCCCGGCTTGGACCCCCTCGCCCTGGCACACCACCGGATTGCATGTGCTCCCAGTCTTGAGGGTGCATGGAGGGGCGAATCCAAGTGTCGTCGGACTGAAGCGGATCGTGAAGTTCTTCGGCTGACCGGCGACGAGGCTGTATGAGGCGCTTCCCACGATCGAGTAGGGCCCGCATGACTCGGTCACGGCTCCGACCAACGTGCTGCCGCCGGTGTTTGTGATGATTAACGTCTTGTCACGCGATTGCCCGACGACCACCTTGTCGAAATTGAGGAGCGTCGTGTTCAAACCGCACGCTGCGGGCGGAACGCCGGAGCCCGTGCACTGGACGTTCGGGCATCCCGTACCCGTGCCGAGTGTGAGGGCGCAATTGAACGAGCGGGTCCCGACTGGCGGCCTGAACCGAACGGAGAAGACTTGCGATTCGCCGTTAGCGAGCGCGTACACCGAATCGCTGACAATCGTGTAGGCCGCGCAGTCGGAGGTCGCCGCGCCGCGCCGCACGATGCCCGACAGCGTGTCGCCACCGACGTTCGTTATCGAGAATGTGAGGTCCTTCGTCGTATTCGCGACGACCGCGCCGAAGTTGAGCGTCGTCACGCTCACCGAGCACGCGGGCGCGATCGGCGCCGGCACGCCCACGCCGGTCAGCGTGATGCTCGGGCAGAACGTCGTGCCGGTCTCAAACGCGCAGGTCAGCGGGCCTTTCTGCGTCGGCTCGAAGCGGACGGCGATCACGACGCCGGTTCCCGGCGAGCTCGTGAACGGGCCGCCGTTCGCGGCGATCGCGAAGTCCGCGCAGGACGGCGTGATCGTCGTGTTTCCGCTCAGTAGGCTTCCACCGTCGTTCGTGATCGTGATGTTCAGTTCGCTCGACTGTCCGAGCGCGACGTCTCCGAAGTCGAGCACCGAGTCCGAAACGGTGCAGACGGGCCGCGCGATCGCGACGCCCGTGAGGAGGACCGGCGCGCACGCGGAGCCGAGCTGCACCTCGCACGTGTGCGTCCCCGAGGCCGACGACTTGCTCGGCGCGTAGCGGACCGTCACCATCTGCGACTGCTGCGCCCCGAGTGCGAACGCCCCGCCTCCGGAGACGATCGAGAAGTAACCGCAAGAAGCGCCCGTCCCGATCGCAGCGCTGCCGCTCAGCGTTCCGCCACCGTTGTTCGTAATCGTGAACGACGCGTCTCTCGTCGAGTCGACGTAAACGACGCCGAAGTCGAGGCTCTCCGGAGCGACGAGGCACGCGGCCTGCGCCTCGCCCGCCCCCGTGCACACGACCGGGGCGCAGAGCCCGCCTGTGCTGATCGCGCACGTGTCGCTCGTCGCGGCGGCCGGCGTGAACCGGACGACGACTGCGAGCGACGAGTCGGGCTCCAGGCTGTAGCCTCCGCCGCCGCCGACGATGCTGAATGTCGAGCACGCCGAGCTCACGATTCCCGTGAGGGTCGCGCTCCCGATGTTCCGGATCGTCAAAGGCAAATCCGCGAAATTGCCGATGGTCACGATACCGAAGTCGAGCGAATCGGCGTTGACCTCGCAGTCGGGTGTGCCGAGGCCCGACCCGATCAGCGACACGTCCGGGCAGAGCGCGTTGCCGATCAGGAGCGCGCACGTGTCGGCGTCCGCCTCCATCGGCGCGTAGCGGACGAACACTTCTTGCGACTTCCCGGGACCGAGTTCGTACGACTCGCCGGAGACGATCGAGAAATCGCAGCTTCGGCCCGAGATGGTCGCCGTTCCGCTCAGCGAGCCGGCGCCGGTGTTCTCGATCAGCACGCTCATCGTCGCCGACTCTCCGACGAAAATCGCGCCGTAGTCGAGGACGTTCTGCGACACCCCGCACGCGGGCTCGAGCGCCACGCCTGTCCCAGTCGCCAGGAGTCCCGGGCACTCCGTCCCCGCGCTGATCGGGCATTCCAGTGCGCCCGCCGTCGTCGGTTGGAAGCGGACGATGACCTCTTGCGACTGCTTCGGCCCCAAGCTGAATTCTTCGACAGGAGAGAGAATCTGATAGTCGCCGCATTTCGCCAGGATGCTTCCGATCAAGTTTCCGGTTCCGACGTTCGTGATCGTGAAGCTCGAGTCGCGCGAGGCGCCGATCGCGACGGAGCCGAAGTCGATGGCGCCGAGGCTTTGAAGACAGATCGGGTTCGGGAGACCGATTCCCGTGCAGACGATCGGGCCGCACGTTGCGCCCGTCTCGACGCGGCACGTCTCCGGCCCGACGCTCGTCGGCAGGAACTCGATCCGCACGGAGATCTGTTCGGCAAGTTCCAAGCTGAACGGGCCGGCGCCGAGCAGAGGGGTGAAGTCCGCGCACGTGCCGAAGACGTTCCCCGTCACCGTCCCGCCGCCGCCGTTCGTGATCGTGACGGTCGTGTCGAGCGGGACCCCCACGGGGCTGGAACCGAAGTCGACGGTCGCGGGCGACACGGCGCAGATGGCCGCCTCGCCCACGCTGACGCTCTCGCTGAACGCGCCGACTCGGCCGTCGGACAGCTCGGCGCGCACTCGGAATGCGACGGCGCCCTTCGCCACGAGCACCGGCGGAATGAACGTCGTGTCCTGCGTGGTGAACAGCGTGCCGCTCGGAATCTCCCTGAGCCGGTACTGGTTCACGTCCGCGACGGACGTCCAGCGCAGGCTGAAGTCGGGCGTCCCTTCCCGCGGATCGATGAAGAGCTGCGGCACAACGCCCCGGAGTTGGATGACGATGGAACGCGCCGACCCGGCGACAACGGAATCGACGAGTCCCGCGCCGCGGAACAAGAGCCCGCGCTCGCTCGATCCTCCCGTGACGACGCGGACACCAAAGGCGAGAACTTCGACGCGGTACAAGTCGGCGGGCGGGACCTCGAGAACGGCCTCGAACGTCGTCGCGGAGGGCGCGAGCGAGATCGACCGCGAAGCGCGGAGGATTTCGGTCTCGTTCGGGAGCGATTCGAACGCGAGCACGCTGATCGAATCGATGCCGCCGGTCGCGGGGAGGAGGTTCGGGCCGGGCGAGGCGGTGTTCCGCGCACCGGCGCCCGACGAGGCCGATGCGTCCGGCGCGGCACTCGGCGCTGCGCCGCTCGACGAGCCCGCTTCGCCCGGGAACACAATCCGGACGTCGAGGCCGACCGCGCCGTTGTCCGCGCCGGTCGGAGCATCTTGCCCGCAGCTTCCGACGAGGAGCGCGAGGAGCGCGAGGAGAGTGAAGCGCGCGAGCAACGCGACGGTCGAGCCGACAGCGATCGCGCCGCCCGCGCGGGCCGCGCCCGTCACGCGAGGGCGTCCGCCGCCCGCGCGCCCGATCCCGCGGTCGCGCGTCACGAGCCCGCCCTCCAGCGGAACGCGAACGTCGCCGCGAACCCGCTCAAGTCGCTTTTCTGCTGGCCGGCGCTCGCCTCGATCGACCCGAACAGGAGGAGCGCGCGGAGCCGCAGCCACCCGCCGTCGCCGACGGGAATCCCGAGCGTCGGGCCGACGCCGAACGCGCTGCCGTCGTAGCCCGGCGTGTCGCTCCCGCTGAACCGGTTCCACTCGCCGTCAACGCCGCCGCGGAGCGAGCCCGCGATCGGCACGTCCGCGCCGGCCTGGATCAGAAGATCATTGCCGGCCTTCGATTTGATCTCGGCGAGAGTGGCGCCGTCTCCGGTGAACGCAGTGTTCTCTCCCTTGAGGACGAGGCGCGCGAGCGCGAATGCGGCAAGTCGCGACGGGGCGCTCTGCGCTTGTGCTTGCAGCTCGATCTGCTGGCCCTCTTGGAAGATCTCCGCGCCGTCGAGCTCGTCTTTGCCGTAGACGCGGACCGTTCCGTCGAGGCGAAGCGTGCCGCCGCCGCCGGAGCCCGCATCCGCCGCGCCGCCGAAGTCCGCGCCGGCGGAGACCGAGAACTCGGGCGCGGGTTTGTAGTCGTCGCCGTTCTCGAGCAGCGTGTACGAACCGTGCTGGATGAAGCCGCCGCCGACTCCGAACGTGCTGCTCGCGCCGAGCGGTAGCGCGATCGAGGCGCCGCCGCTCACGTCGAACCCCTGGCCGTACTGCTTGAGCCCGAACCCGAGCAGCGGATGGCCGAGGGCGCGGGTGACGGCGAACTCCTCGGCGGTCAGCTCGCGTTTTCCCGACGGCAGGTTCGCCCCGCCCTGCAAGAGGAGGCGGTCGCCCGCGAGGCGCCAGAAGAGTTGCGCGGTGACGTCGGACGCGCCGGAGAGCGAGGACGATTGGTCGCTCGCCGGCGAGCCGCCCGCGATGTCGAGCTTCGAGGATGCGCCCGCCGTGGAGACGACGAGGTCCGCGGACGAACCGAGCCGAAGCGACGCGACGGCGGGTACGTACAGCTGCGAGATCTTCGCCTCGGCGTTGGTCGAGTCGTTCGTCACTTTCCAGGAGCGGAACCCGGCCGGAAATCGCGCGCCGCCGAGCATGCCGGCGGCCGCGTCGCCTGGGCTCGCGAGCGGGAGCGCGAGCGCCAGCGCGAACGCCGGCGCACCCGCGAGCACGAGTCGACGCGCCGTCACGGCCGCTTGTCCGGCGGGAGGTCCCCGCCCACGAAGATCTGGCCGTTCCGCGCCGCGTCGTCGCCGACCTTCGTCGGCCCCGTCACGCTCGGGTCGGTCTCGCCTCCGCGATCGACGTCGGGCCCCGGCCCCATACCGACCATCGATCCGGTTCGGAGCAAGCGCTCCGCCACATCTCCACCGCCGCCGGTTCCGCCGCCGCCGCCAGCGCCGCCCCCGGCCGCGCTCTCGACTTGTTTCCGATCGAGCGAGCCGATCTCCGACGGCGTCACGCTCGCGATCTCCTCGCGCTCGCGGGCCGCGCCGAACGACGGGTCGATCTTCAACGCCTCGCGGTACGCCTTGAGCGCCGCGTCGCGCTGCCCGCGCTCCTCGAAGTCGAGGCCGCGCGCGTACGCGAGGAACGCCGCGAAGCTCCGCGTCGGCAGCGTGTCGAGCCGGCGACGCTCCGCCGGCGTCAGCGTAACGCCGAGCGTCCCGAGAATCTGATGGAGCAGGTCCTTCTCGAGGCGCAGGACATCGACGAGGCGCCCCGTCACCGGCGGGCCGGCGGCGGTCGTCGTCCCTTGCGGGACATCGATCAGAGTCGCTTCGAGCTGCACGTTCGAGCCGCCCGCCGGCGCGAACGATCCTTGCGCGAAGCGGCGGGCGCCGAGAAGAAGGCCGAGCCGCGGCGCCGTGTCTTCGCTGACCGCGCTCCGGCGTCCGCGCCGAGAGGCCCCGGCCCGTCCGCTCCCGGCATCGGTTTTGCGCGCGATCCCCGCTTTCTCGAGCGCCGTCTCGAGCGCGGAGCGCGTCCGCGGACCCGCGATTCCATCCGCGGTCAGCCCGCCGTCGGACTGGAACGCGCGCACCGCGTCCCCGAACGCGGCATCGACGGTCCCGTCGATCACACCTGCGAAATACGGTTCGCGCGTCGAGGGGCGCGTGAGCGCGGCGAGACGCTCCTTGAGTCCCTGCGTCGTCGCAATCGGTTGCCACTTCGCGGACGCGTCGGTCGGGACGGCCTCGCCGCCCGTCTCCTCGCCGGCGCCCATCGCCAACTCGTCGAGCAGGACGCCGATCCGCTCCCGCTCCAGAACGCGCAGCGAGGCGACGCGCGAGAGATCCGTCACCAGAACCGCGGCGAGGCCGCGCGACAGCGGCGCGAGCGTGTCGCTGTTGGCGACGTTCGCGAAGTCGGGAACCGCGAGCGTGTTCTCGGGGATCGACGACGCCTTGAGCTTCGCTTCGCGCGCGAGCGCTTGGCGGACGTCGCGCGCGGCCTGCTCCCGCGCCAGCTCGTGCATCCGCGCCCGAACGACGGCCGCGCCGTCCGTGCTCCGCTCGAGGTACGCGCCGTACGCCTCGAGCGCCTCGTCGGCGTCGCCGGCCGCATCGGCCGCGCGTCCGAGGAAGAAAAGCGTGCGCGCGTCGCCGGGGGCGAGCGTGCGCGCTTCCTCGAGCTTCTCCGCCGCTCCCGCCGCGTCGCCCGATTCGAGGAGCGCGATCCCGAGGTTGCGCTTGATCGCGGCGTCGCTCGGGCGCGCCGCCTCTTCCTCGCGCAGCGCGTCGACGGCGCCCTGCGCGTCCCCCTTCAGAAGAAGCCGCGAGCCAGAGGTCGTGGGCGCGGTCGTCGCGCAGCCCGCGCCGAGGAGTGCAGCGAGTAGCGCGGCGAGCAGCGTGGCCGCCGCGGCGCGCGCGACCGACGCAGGCGCGAGCGCGCGGATCGTCGCGCGAATCGTCTTCCGGGTCGCGGGGCGACAGGGTCTCATTCGCGCGAGCTACGCACCGCCCAGCCGGCGGAACGCTTGGAGCGCCATCGCGCGGCCCTCGGCGGTCGCGTCGGACGGGTTGAGTCTCCCGACCTCGGCCCAGGCGGCTTCCGCGGCCGCGAGATCCCCCCGCTCCTCGGCGAGGACCGCGTCCCCCGTCTTCAGAAGCAGATCGACGTACGATTCTCCGCCGGAGAGCGCCTTCCTCTTCGCTTCGAGGTACGGCTTCGCTTTCTTCTTCATGTTCTTGAGGTCGCTCTTCGGCACGCTGCCCGCTTTCGCGCCCGACTTCCCGAGCATCGACTCGATTTCCGGGACCATCAGGTCGAGGAGGATTTTCTTCTCGAGTCGAAACAGGTCGTCCGCCGAACCGAGCCGCGACTCGACGCCCTCCGACAAGAGGACCTCGCCCGTCGAGGTGTTCACCCAACGGAGGTCGAGCCGAATCTTCTTGTCGTCGACCTGCATGATGCTACCGAAGAGGTACGATTGCGCGCCGGTCAGCTGCCCGAGTGGCACGCGAAACTTCGGATCGGTCGCCCGATCGTCTGCGCTCATCCGGATCTCGTCGCGCAGGACCGCGAGGCGCGCGCGATCGACGAGCCGCAGCGGCGTGACCTCGCGCAGGTCGGTGATCAGGATCTGCGTCAGCCCGCGCGCGAACCGGTCGAGGTCGTACTTTCCGTTCACGATCGAATTATTCTCGATGTCGCCGACCGCGAGCGTGCGGATGTCGAGCGTCGCGCCGCGGCCCGAGGCGAGGAGGAGGCTGTCCCGCAGGCCGTAGAAGAGGCGAACGACGGGCGGCGGGAGAGTCTCGGCGTGTTCGAGATCGGCCGTCGGGTC